>ERZ827156.3895-NODE-3895-length-12788-cov-14.190293_pt1 | contig 12788 bp, 9 predicted proteins | sample MGYA00519919_ERZ827156 | MGnify/ENA primary metagenome ERZ827156 (study PRJEB31778, sample SAMEA3449269) | human gut metagenome | biome: human gut; feature: human-associated habitat; material: faeces | place: United Kingdom | collected 2010/2012 ... | reverse complement strand
ATCTGGATGCCGTTGTACCCCAGCTGATGCCCATTATCGAAAAGCTGGATGCGCTGGCCCGCACCCGCACCAAGGACGAGAGCCTTGCCATCATCGACAAGGACGACCGGGTGCACATGGCCCACATGGACATCCACTTCACCCACTCCACCAACGGCGTGGCAGCGCTGCACACCGAGATCCTGAAAAACTCCGAGCTGCACGGCTTCTACGAGCTGTACCCGGAAAAGTTCAACAACAAGACCAACGGCATCACCTTCCGCCGCTGGCTGCTGGAATGCGACCCCCGCCTGACCGCTGTGCTGGAACAGCGCATCGGCTCCGGTTTCCGCAAGGACGCGGCTGAGCTGGAAAAGCTGCTGGCCTTTGCCGACGACGAGACCGTGCTCGGCGAGCTGACCGCCGTGAAGAAGGCCAACAAGGAAGCGCTGGCGGACTGGCTGCTGCGCACTCAGAAGGTGCAGGTGAACTCCTCTGCCCTGTTTGATATTCAGTCCAAGCGCCTGCATGAGTACAAGCGTCAGCAGCTGAATCTGCTGTACCTCATCCACCAGTACCACGAGATCAAGGCCGGGCACCTGCCCGCTGTCCCGCTGGTGAGCATCTTCGGAGCCAAAGCCGCTCCGGCCTACACCATTGCCAAGGACATCATCCACGCCCTGCTGACCCTCTCCAAGGTCATCGCCGCCGACCCGGAGGTGTCCAAGTGGCTGCAGGTGGTCTTTGTGGAGAATTACAACGTCACCGCCGCCGAAAAGCTCATCCCGGCCTGTGACCTGTCCGAGCAGATCAGTCTTGCCTCCAAGGAAGCCTCCGGCACCGGCAACATGAAGTTCATGCTGAACGGTGCGCTGACGCTGGGCACCATGGACGGTGCCAACGTGGAGATCAGCCAGCAGGTGGGCGATGAGAACATCTATATCTTCGGCCAGACCTCCGATCAGGTCATCCACCGCTATGCCGTGGGCGATTACGACCCGGCCCAGTGGGTGGAGGGCGACGCCAACATCCGCCGGGCCATCGACTTCCTGACCGGCCCCGAGATGCTGGCCGCCGGTCACACCGAAAACCTGACCCGCCTCCACGACGAGCTGATCCACAAGGACTGGTTCCAGACCCTGCCGGACTTCAACGCCTACGTCGTGCGGAAGGGGCAGGCCCTCAGCGATTACGCCTGCGACCCCATGGGCTGGCGGCGCAAGTGTCTGGTAAACATTGCCAAAGCGGGGATGTTCTCCTCCGACCGCACCATCGCCGAGTATGACCGCGACATCTGGCATCTGGGCAAGTGAGCTGAATCGCCCCAACAAAAAGCTCCGTCATCAAAACAGAGCGCATAGAACCGATACAAAAAGCACAGCCCCGTTCTGGTGAAGGAATCCAGAACGGGGCTGTATTGATGAAGGAGAAATGAAGGGAATATCAGGTTACAGATTCAGCTCAAACTGTTCCGCCGTAACAGTTGCCTTGCCATCGGCAGCAAAGGTGATGCCGTCGGCAGACTGGGGCGTGTAGATCCATGCGGTCATGGTCTGCTCGCCATCGTTGGCGAAAACTTCGATGCTGTTTTTGTCCAGCAGGATGCGGAGCTTGAGCGCACCATTCTGGCTGCGGACCTTGCAGCTGCGGCGGTGCACGATGTCGGCACGGGAACCGGCATAGCTGCGGTCCAGCGTCAGCTCGGAGGTGTAGGGGTCGTAGGTCAGGCTGGTGTGATGGTCTGCATCGGCGGCCAGCTTCAGGGTGAAGGAGCGGTATTCGCCGGGCTGCACCGTAACGGTCAGGTCCGCCACACGGCCCTTGATGCCTTCCAGAGAAGTTTCGCTTTGCACCGTCACATTTTCGTGGAAGGTGCGCTTGCCATGAGCTGCGTCCAGCTCCCGCACGGGGGTCTGAAGAATGCGACCGTCCTTGATGTGCAGCTCGCGGGGGCAGATGGTCTGCCCGAACCACTTGCAGCCCTGGGGCTTATCCTCGGTGTCCGACCAGGTCTGCAGCCATGCGGTCATGATGCGGCGGCCATCCGGGGCAAGGGTGGTCTGGGTGGCGTAGAAGTCGATGCCGCCGTCCATCAGCTGCACGTTTTCCTTGGTGAAGGTGTGGGTGGCTTCGTCGTAGCTGCCGATGAAGGCAATGACGTTGTGACCGTTGTGGAACTCGCCCTTGGGCAGCATCTCCATGGGGCCGAGCATCAAGACCTGCTTGCCGTCCAGCGGGAAGAAGTCCGGGCACTCCCACATTTTGCCGTACTGATTGTTGCAGCGTTCCAGCACCGTGACAAAGTGCCAGTCGAAGCCGTCCTTGCTCTGGAACAGTGCCGCTGCGCCGCTGCCGTCCTCGGCCAGGCAGACGGTGACGGCGGAGTAGGTGCCGTCGGCCTCACGCCAGATCTTGGGGTCCCGGAAGTCGAACTTGCTGAAGCCTTCCGGCAGGTCTTTCTGGGTCAGCACCGGGTTGCAGGCAGGCTTTTCGTAGTCGAGACCGTCACCGATGGCAATGCTCTGGGTCTGGATGTCCCGCATCTCCCCATTGGGCTGCTTTTCTGCCACCACGCTGGTGTACATCAGCAGCTGCTTGCCGTCATCCATCTCGGTGGCAGAGCCGGAGAAGCAGCCGGGGCCGTTATCCGCGGGGGAATCCGGGGCAAGTGCACAGGGCAGATACTCCCAGTGCAGCAGGTCGGTGCTGACGGCGTGACCCCAGTGCATAGGCGCCCACCGCACATCGTAGGGATTATACTGATAGAACTGATGGTACTGTCCCTTATAGTAGGAGAAACCGTTGGGGTCGTTCATCCAGCCCACATAGGGGGTCAGGTGGTAGGCAGGGCGTTCCGCCGGGGAAATGGCAGCGCCGTGCTCGGCCTCGTAGGCACGGGCTTTTTGTAAAGTCAAATCGTTCATGGAATCCTCCAAAGGAAAGAATTCTTATGCGTAGTAAGCATCCAGATATTTCTGCATAATGCCCAGATAGTCGGACAGGCCGTAGGCTTCCAGCTTGCTCAGATATTCGTTCCACTCTGCATCCGTAGTGCCGTTCATGATCCAGTCCGCCTTCTGCGTATTCATGTAGGTCTGCAGATCTGCCTGCAGGTTAGAGACCTGCTCGGTGTCCTCGTTGCTCATAAAGACATTGGGATAGACATAATCGTTGTTCATATCCGGGGTGTAGATGTCCTTGATCCAGTCCAGACGGTACTGTGCATCGTCCGGGCAGGTAACGTATACACCATAGTAATCATCCAGAACCGCCAGAGGCCCACTGACACACTGCGCTTCACGGACTTCCACGGGAGAAGCATCGCCCAGAGGAGCGTGCTTCAGCATGGGCTCGCCCTTATCGTTGGTGGACAGTTCAAAAATGTTAAAGCCTTCCGCATCGCCGTAAGTACCCCAGTTGTTCTGCGGAGACTGGAGGGGTGCGTACATCTGATCCAGCCATGCACAAACCAGTGCAGGATTCTCTGCCTTTGCGGTGACAACGCATCTGCCGCGGGCAAAGCCGCTGGTGAAAGAGCCGTTCTGCGGAGTGATATTCCGGGTATCGGCGGTCAGGGCAGGCAGCGGCTCCCAGTCGGTCAGGTTGTCAATGTTGGCAACATCCCAGCTGAAGCAGACACCATAGCGGCCAGCCTTGCCCTTGGAAACATAGGTGGACCACTCCTGCGTGAAGCACTCCGGGTCAATGAGCTTCTCGGCATACAGCTTGTGCAGCCAGTCCAGACCATCGCGGTAGCCCTGCTGGGTGGCGGCACAGATGACTTTCCGGTCGTTGGTAACGGCGATATGGCGGTCTTTGTCTGCATCGCCGTAGCCTTCGCCAAAGCCATTGATGAGGATGCTGGGGTCCTGATCGCCGTTGTTGACGATGCAGGACATGGGGATGATGTCGCCGTCAATGCCATACTCTGCCTTGATAGAAGCGGCGTTATCACGGAATGCCATCAGCACCTGCTCAAACTCGTCCACTGTGGTGGGCATCGACAGACCGAGGAAGTTCAGCCACTTGGTATTGATGAAGCTCATGTTGCCAATGGTCTGGATGGCGGTCTTTTCTGAGCCGAGCTGCTCGATCCAGGGCAGTGCCCAGATGTGGCCATCGCTGTCGGTGCACATGGTGCGGTACTCCGGGTACTGCTCAAAGACCTTCTGGAGATAAGGCATATTGTTGTCAATGTAGTCTTCCAGATTGAGGATGACACCCTGATCTGCGTAGCGCAGCAGATTGCTGTCGGTAAAATCAGCAGTAAAAACAAAATCCGTCAGGGTGTTGGGGTTGGACATATTCAGGGTGATCTTATCGCTCCACTGGTCGGACTGGATGGCGGTCCAGTCGATGTGCACATTGGTCTGCTCTTCCAGACGCTTGAAGATGGTGCGGTTGTTCGGCTCGGGTTCGCTGCCCACAGGGAAGCTGGTCATACCGGTAAAGGTGACCTTTTCGGACAGCGGAAATGTAACGGCACCGGTCGTGTCCACAGCTGCGGCAGCAGAATTGCTGCTGCCGGTGGATTTGCCGCCGCCACAGGCAGACAGAGCAGCGGCAGAGCCCGCCAGAGCGCAGACCTTGAGGAAGTTGCGGCGAGAGATCAGCTTTTTCATGGTATTTTCTCCTTTTTCATGTTTCTTTTTTCGTGTAACAGATGAGCGTACCGGCTCATAAAATTCTGGAATATCCTCAGCCTTTAATGGAACCAGCCATGATGCCGGCATCAAAATACTTCTGGAAGAAGGGATACATCACCAGCAGCGGCAGACTGGAAATAATAATGGTTGCATATTTGAGCAGCTCTGCCATCTTCGCACGTTCGGCAGTGCTCTGGATATCTGCGATCATGCCGGATTCCGGCTGGCTCTGGATCAGGATGGAACGCAGCACCAGCTGCAGCGGCTGCTTCGATGCGCTGTTCAGGTAGATCATGGCGTCAAAGTAGCTGTTCCACATTGCCACGAACTGCCACAGAGCCAGAACTGCCACCACCGGCATACAGACGGGCAGCAGGATCTTGAAGAAGTAAAGCATCTCGCTGGCTCCATCCACATCCGCAGCTTCACGCAGCTCACGCGGGATGCCTTGATAATAGGTACGGGCAATGATCATGTTCCACACGCTGAATGCTCCCGGCAGAATGACCGCCCACATGGAATCCAGCAGACCCAGATTGTTGATGAGCAGGTAGGTGGGGATCAGACCGCCGCTGAAAAACATCGTGATCACAAACAAGGTGTTGAAGATCTCTTTGCCTTTGAAGTCCGGCAGCGACATGGGATAAGCGGCAAGCATCGTCACAGCTACCGAGATGATGGTGAAGATGATCGAGTAAAGTACTGCGTTCTTGAAGCCGACCCAGATCTGCTTGTCCGAAACGACACGCTGGTAAGCATCCAGACTCCACTTGCTGAAATCAAAGGAGATGCCCTTGTTTTGCAGAGTGACCGGGTCCATAAAGGACGCGATGACGATGTAGATCATCGGAACGATGATCGCCAGCAGGAACAAGCCCAGAAGTGCGTAGCCGCAGTACAGGATGATCTTATCTTGTCTGGTGTAGAGGGCCATTTTTGATTTTTTCTGTTTTGCCATGGTAAACCCCTCCTTACAAGCCCTTGCCATCGTTCATTTTGGCAACGACCTTGTTCACTGCGATCAGCAGGATGACGTTGACAACGGTGTTGAACAGACCGACTGCCGTGGAAAAGCTGTAATCGCCGTCCAACAGGCCCTTTTTATAAACGTACGTTGCAATGATCTCGGCAGTGTTCAGGTTCAGGTCAGTTTGCAGGGCATAGGCTTTTTCAAAACCGATGCTCATGATGTTGCCTGCCTGCAGGATGAACTGAATAACGACCATATCCTTAATGGCGGGCCACTCCACCGTCATGATCTGCTGGATCAGGTTTGCGCCGTCGATCATCGCAGCTTCCTTCAGATCTTTGCTGGCGTTAGAAAGGGATGCGGTGTACATGATGGATGCCCAGCCGGCACCCTGCCAGATGCCGCTGATGATGTAGATGGGGCGGAACGCTTCCGGCAGCGTCATGAAGTTGATGCTGGTGTGAAGCAGGCCGTTCACCGGACCGGTGACACTCAGCAGCACCCGGACGATGCCGCACAGCACGATGACCGAGATGAAGTTGGGCATATACAGCACCAGCTGCACCTTCTGCTTGATCTTCTTGCTCTCGATACGGTTGAGCAGGAATGCCAGCAGGATGGGGATCGGGAAGCCCCACAGCAGACCGTAGACGCTCAGCTTCAGGGTGTTGATCAGATAGCGCTGGAAGTCCGGCGAGGACATGAAGCGGGTAAAGTTTTTGAAGCCTACCCACTCGCTGCCCCAGATGCCCTTGAAGGGATTGTACTTCTGGAATGCGATCAGCACACCGCCCATGGGAGCGTACTTGAACACCAGCGTCAGCACCACGGCAGGCAGCAGGAACAACAGGTAAAGCTGCCAATGCCGTTTGATGTAGACCCATGTGTTGTGCAGCTTGCGTTCTGCTGTCAGCACAGCCGTTTCCGGCGAGGCCGTCTTTGCTTTCATGAATCATTCTCCTCCTTTTGGTTTGTGTTTTACATTTGCACCTTTGGATTTTACGTTTTTGCTTCGATTGTGCAAATGTAAAATTCTTTAATTCATTTATACCACGCAAATAAGCGAATGTCAACGATAATTCATGGGATACATAAAGGAATACTGTGCATTTGTACAGGTGCACAAATTTGAACATGTGCAAATGTGCAAAATGATGATTTGCATTTTTACGTTTGACTAATTTGTGCATTTGCACTATACTGGAGCCATAAAGAATAAGATCCGTCACCAGACTTTATCTATAAAAGAAAGAACATCCGCCCCTATACTATAAGGAAAGAGGTTGACTTATGGCAACCAAAGTCACCATTCAGGATATTGCAAACGAACTGCAGCTTTCCCGCAACACAGTTTCAAAGGCCATCAACAACACCGGTGTGCTGGCAGATGCCACACGGGAGAAGATCCTGCGCAAAGCCGCCGAAATGGGCTATAAGCAGTTCGCCTATCTGCCGCTGTTTCAGGAAGACGCTGCAAAAACAGCAGCGCCTTCCATTCTGCCGAGTGACAAACGGGAGATCGCCATGCTGACGACCCAGTTTCTGAGCAGCTCTCACTTTTCCTCCATGATGCTGGATCGTTTCCAGTCGGAAATCGACCATCTGCACAGCGGCATGACCATTCATCGCATTTCTCCCATAGAGCTGAAAGAGAAAAAACTTCCATCTTCTCTCAACATCCAGCGCACAGCCGGCATCATCTGCTTTGAAGTATTCGACTATGACTACGCACAGATGCTGTGCGATCTGGATGTTCCGCTGCTGTTTGTAGACACCCCTGTGATGGATATGCGTCCTCCTCTTAAAGCCGACCGCCTTTATATGGAAAACCGCATTGAGATCCAGAATGCGGTGGCCCACATGGTCCAGCGCGGCAAAAAACGCATCAGCTTTGCGGGGGATAAAAACCACTGTCAGTCCTTCTTTGAGCGTTATATGGCTTATAAGGATGCAGTGGAGCACTTTGGTCTGACAGAAGGCCTGAGCACCTGTGCGATGCCATCTGGACAGCAGAACTATCCGGTATCCCTGTACGAAACCATACGTCGGTTCAAAACGATGCCGGATGCCTTTGTCTGCGCCAATGACTTTGTTGCCATGGATCTGGTCAAGGCATTGAATGAGCTGGGGTATTCGGTTCCCGATGATATCTGGGTCTGCGGCTTCGATGACAGTCAGGAGGCTTCCTACTTTGTCCCCCGTCTGACTTCGATCCATATCCATGGACAGATCATGGGCTACACCGCTGCCAATCTGCTTATGACCCGCATCGAAGAGCCATCGCTGAACTATCGCACCGTCTATACGGAAACCAACCTGATCCTGCGCGAATCCACAGGAGATTGAGCGAAAGGAGAACCCCCATGCGTGACCTGTGCAATACGGACAAGCCGCTGTTTGCTGTGCTGACGAAATTGACTTACAGTGCTTACCTGAACATCTTATGGCTCGTGTGCAGCCTGCCCATCGTTACCATAGGGGCTTCTACGACCGCACTGTTCTACGTCACGCTCAAAATGGCGGAAGATCGGGACGATGGTCTGACCCGGATGTTTTTTAAGGCGTTCCGGGAAAATTTTAAGCCTGCCACAAAACTCTGGCTTATCCTGCTGGCAGTCGGCAGTTTCCTGGCTGCGGATGGCTTTGTGCTGCGCCGAATGTGGAGCGAAAACATTTTCTGGACGCTGCTCACTGCAGTGCTTATTGGTGCGGCAGTTCTGTACGGCATCGTTCTGCTGTATGCCTTTCCTCTGCTGGCACGGTTTGAAAACACCACCTTCGGCATCCTGAAAACAGCGTTTCTCGTGGGTGTCCGGTATCTGTTTTGCACCCTGCTGATGGCGGCGATCTATGGCATCATGGGGTACGTCATCGTGTTTGTGTTCACGCCTGCATTCCTGCTGGGCATGGGCTTCTGCGCCATGCTCTGCTCCTTTCTGATGCTTCGGATCCTCTATCTGATCGGTGGAGACCCTGATGCAGTACACGAGGAATACGACCATGACAAAAACTGACCGGGATACGCTCCGCTCCCTCCATGGGCGCAAAAAGTGGGAGCACATCTGGGCATATTACAAGCTGCCCATTGCGATCGTGCTCATCGTCGTCTATATCCTCGGGTATGCAGCCTACCGCCATGTGACGAAAAAAGAGGATGTGCTTTACCTTGGTCTGGTAAATATCACTGCCGGGTCTGATCTGACGGAACAGCTTACCACCGGCTTTGCCGAGGCGCAGGGTCTGACCAAAAAGCAACAGGTCGATCTGCTGTCCGGCTTGCTGCTCAGCGAAAGCGAACGCGCAGAGGAGCAGTATGTATATGCTTCGGAGATGAAGCTGCTGGGTGCAGTCAGTGCCCAGCGGTTAGATGTTGTTCTGATGGACGAATATGCACGGGATCGACTGTTGGCAGATGATTATTTTCTCGATCTGCGGACACTGGATGCGTCTTTCCATGCACTGTCGGGTCTGAACGCCGGTGGGACCGTGCTGGATATTTCGGACACGCCGTTTGTCAGGCAGGCAGGTTTTTCTGGCAAGGTCTATCTTGGGGTAGTGCAGAATGCACCGCACCCGGAGCGTGCAGCCGCTTACATTCATTATCTGTTCCAGCGGTGATCGTTGGGTTTCACATCAAGAATAAGGAGAATTATCATGGACATTGTAACGATTGGTGAAGTTTTGATCGACCTGACCCAGACCGGCAAGGATGAGCGCGGCATTCCTCAGTTTGCCGCAAACCCCGGCGGTGCCCCGGCCAATCTGGCGGTGGCTGCTTCCAGACTGGGCGCACAGACCGCCTTTATCGGCAAGGTGGGTGCGGATGCCTTTGGCCGCTACCTGAAAGAGGTTCTGGCAGAAAACAAGGTAGACGTTTCCGGCATGGCGGTGGATGCAGACCACCCCACCACCATGGCGGTGGTCTCGGTGGATGCCACCGGCGAGCGGGATTTCAGCTTCTACCGCAGCGCCAACGCTGACGTGATGCTGAGCAAAGAGGACATTTCGGACGAGGCTCTGAAAGCTGCCAAAATCGTCCACTTCGGCTCTGTCAGCCTGACCGCTGACCCCTCCCGCACTGCCACGCTGGATGCTGCCGCCCGTGCCAAAAAGCTGGGTGCTACCATCACCTACGACCCCAATTACCGTGCCAACCTCTGGAAGAACAAAGAGGACGCCATTGCCCAGATGAAAGCTCCCCTGCCGCTGGTGGATATTCTGAAAGTGTCCGATGAAGAGCTGCCCCTGCTCACCGGCACCACCGACTGCGAAAGCGGCACAGCCCAGCTTGCCCAGAACGGCATCCGGCTGATTTTTGTCACCTTGGGTGCAAACGGCGTATTCTACCGCTTTGGGGACAAGACCGGCCATGTGGCTGGCGTTCCCTGCAAGGTGGGCGACACCAACGGCGCAGGGGATACCTTCTTTGGGGCTGCCCTGTCCAAGCTCTGCAAGGAGGAGCTGGACACCCTGACGGTGGACAAGCTGGAAAGCATTCTGGCCTTTGCCAACAAAGCGGCCAGCATCACCACCAGCCGGCATGGTGCCATCCCCGCCATGCCCACCCTTGCGGAAGTGGAGGGCTGAACCATGGCAGCAAAACAGGAATTTGAGTCCCGCTTCGCCAAACATAAAGATGAGCTGGAATGGCTGTTCATGGAGCTGTACCACAACCGGGAAGGACTGGAAGTTCTGGAGCGGGAGATGGCAGAAGCCTACAACGCCCGCAGCGCCGAGCTGAAAGCACTGGACAAGGCACGCTCTGCCGACCCGGAGTGGTACAAGCGGGGCAATATGTTCGGCATGACCATGTACACCGACCTCTTTGCCGGAAATCTGAAAGAACTGGCAAAGAAGCTGCCCTACCTCAAGGAGCAGAAGCTGACCTATCTGCACCTGATGCCCCTGCTGCAGATGCCCCATCCCCACAACGATGGCGGCTATGCGGTGGAGGATTTCGATACCGTAGACCCGGCCCTTGGCACCAACAAAGATCTGGAAAACCTGACCCGGGAGCTGCGGAAAGCCGGCATCAGCCTGTGTCTGGATTTTGTCATGAACCACACCGCCAGCACCCACCGCTGGGCCATGGCGGCAAAGGCGGGCGACCCGTGGTTTCAGGCCTATTACCACCTCTACGAGGACCGCACCATCCCCGACCAGTACGAGCAGACGGTGCCGCAGGTGTTCCCCAACACTGCCCCCGGCAACTTTACATGGTGCGAGGAAATGCACAAGTGGGTGCTGACCACCTTCCACGACTACCAGTGGGATCTGAACTACGGAAACCCGGCAGTGTTCGTGGACATGACCAAGAGCATTCTGCACCTCGCCAATCTCGGCGTAGAGGTGTTCCGCATTGACGCGGTACCCTATATCTGGAAGCAGTTGGGCACCACCTGCCGCAATCTGCCGCAGGTGCACACCATCGTGCGGATGCTCCGCATGGTGCTGGAATGCGTCTGCCCGGCGGTCATCCTCAAGGGCGAGGTGGTCATGGCACCCAAGGAGCTGGCTGCCTACTTCGGCACGCCCGAAAAGCCGGAATGCCACATGCTCTACAACGTGTCCACCATGGTCAACCTGTGGGGTGCCCTTGCCAGCCGGGACACCCGGCTGCTGAAGGCGCAGCTGGATGCCCTCCACGCCCTGCCGGACAACTGCTGGTTCGTGAACTATCTGCGCTGCCACGATGACATCGGCTGGGGTCTGGACGAGGCGGTGGAAAACCGGCTGGGCATGGACCCGCAGAAGCACAAGGAATATCTGTACCACTTCTACGAGGGCAATTTCCCCGGCAGCTGGGCAAAGGGCGAGCTGTACAACTACGACCCTGCCACCGGCGACGCCCGGAGCTGCGGCACCACCGCCAGCCTGTGCGGTATCGAACAGGCACTGGAGAAAAACGATAAAATTGCGCTGGATTATGCCGTGAAGCGTGACCTGCTGCTGCACACTGCCATGGCGTTTTTGCAGGGCTTCCCCATGCTGAACTGCGGCGATGAGATCGCTCAGCTCAATGGCTGGGACTACAAAAACGACCCCGACCGTGTGGAGGACAGCCGCAACCTGCACCGCAGCAAATTCAACTGGGAGAACGCCAAGCAGCGCACCCGGAAGGGCACGCTGCAAAACGCCTTGTGGCAGGGCATGGAGCAGCTGCGCCAAATGCGGGCAGACCCCTGCTTTGCCCCGGATGCGTGGGTGACCACATGGGACAGCCACAACCCCGGCGTGCTGGCACTGGTACGCAAGCGCGGCGAGGAAACGCTGGTGGGACTGTTCAACTTTACCGAGTACCCGGCAGGGGCCAGTCTGGACGCTTTGGGCGGCGAGTATCACACCCCGGAGGGCACTTCCATCTGGCTGGCGGATGTGGAACTGGAACCGTATCAGGCGCTGCTGGTAAAAAACAAATAAGCAAAGCGGAATACTCCGGTAACTTTCTCTTGGTCAGGAAGTTGCTGGAATATCTGCCGCTCCGGGAAACGCTCTGACCGCCCGCAAGGCACAGCAAAGCCCCCGGCAGGTTTGCGCCTGCCGGGGGCTGTTTGCTGTTTTACTGCTTGGGGAACGCCTTATTCCACACTTCAATCACCTTGAACTTCGGGGTCCAGCCTTCGGGTTCAAAGCAGTCGCCCTTGGCATCCATGGTGCCCTGCTCGGTGCACCACTGTGCGGCCTTAGCCATATCGGGGTCGGCCACATCCGCAAAGGCGGGTGCGCCTGCGGGTTCGGGCCTGCCTGCGGTGTTCCACACCAGCAGTGCCAGCTGGCCGCGGTTTGCCGGGATGGCTGCGCCCTCGGGCAGGAGGCTGTGCAGGATCACGCGGGTGGCGATCTCGTAGCCGCCCCAGATGGCTGCACCGCCCACGGCCACGGCGGCAATTGCACCGCCTGCAGCAGAGCTTGCATCGTAGCCAGCGTCGGGGTCAAGGGGTTCGTCCGGGATGCTGTAAACGGCGGTCAGCTTCACGCCGTCCTGCGGCATGGTAAAGACGATCTTTTCCGTGCCCTTTTCCGTTTCGGAGCCCAGACTGCCCTCAGTCGGGGCAAAGGCGGTGCTGGTGCCATTTTCCACCTTCCAGTAATGGAACGACTCATTCTCATTGGCAGGCTCATTGGCTTCGATCGTGATGGTCTGGCCCGGCTGTACGAGCACCGTGCCCGTCTGGCTTTCGCCCTCTCCGACG
>ERZ827156.3892-NODE-3892-length-12793-cov-3.573795_pt1 | contig 12793 bp, 13 predicted proteins | sample MGYA00519919_ERZ827156 | MGnify/ENA primary metagenome ERZ827156 (study PRJEB31778, sample SAMEA3449269) | human gut metagenome | biome: human gut; feature: human-associated habitat; material: faeces | place: United Kingdom | collected 2010/2012 ... | reverse complement strand
ATTTCTATATCTAATAATTTAGCCGTCTTCTCCTCTGGGGGGTATTTAAAGGCTTCTGCCCATCGTGGAAATTTAGACGTACTACCTAGAATATTTCTCTGTTCAAATGAATTAAGCTTTATCACGGCTCCATCTGTTTGGAACGGAAATGATTCTCTTGCATCGCCTATACGTCTTATTTCTTTTATAACATCTTCTATATTATCGTATGCATTATAGCAAGGTGAAACCGGAATTTCTAAACTTTTAAGATAATCCAAGGACTGCTTGTGATTTGTTAAAGTTTCGCCGTCTATTTGCTGTATGTTAAACACAAATAAATCTAACTTTCTTTGAGCGGTAATTTTTGAATTTTTTTGTCTTAATGAGCCGGCTGCTGCATTTCTGGGATTTTTAAAAGTTTTCTCTTCGTTTAATTCTTGTCTTTTTACGAGCTCTAAAAAATTCTCCTTAGACATATATACTTCGCCACGTATTTCTAAGAATTTCAAGTTAGTTTTTAGCCTCTTGGGTAGCGACAATATTGTTAATATATTTTCAGTAACGTCTTCGCCAATCACACCGTCGCCTCTGGTTGACGCTCTAACCATTTTGCCATCTTCATATTCTATCGACACTGATAAACCGTCTATTTTGGGCTCAACAACATAAACAGGATTTTCTATAACTGTTCTTATTCTTTTGTCGAAAGCTATTACCTCTTCCTCAGAAAACACATCGTGAAGACTTTCCATTTTCACAGTATGTTTAACAGGCTTAAACTTATTAGAAGCTGCCCCTCCAACATTTTGAGTTGGAGAATCCTCTGTAATGAGCTCAGGAAACATACTTTCTAAATCTTCAAGCGACCTCATTAATGCGTCATACTCAAAGTCTTCTATTTCCGGAGCGTCTTCCTCATAATATTTTTTATTGTGATAATTTATTTTATTTCTATACTCTACAATTAATTTTTCAGCCTCTTCACGAGTCATTAAATAAGCACATCCTTAAATTTTTATCATTATTATAGCATTTCAAAAATTAAAATATCAACCAAAATTCTTCACTCTTCCGACTGCGATAAATAAGTTGCATCTTTGAGTTTGTCGCTTTCAGCATTAGCATAAACCTTTGGAACGTCGCCTACTATTATCGTTTCCGCTATAGGAACGTTTGTGTCAACAGTGTCTGTGGCAGGGTAACCCGGAACCATCGTGCTTATCTTCGTGTGTACGTTTATAAAAATTTGGTGCTTAGTTTGATTTATTCCCGCCTGAGAAAATTTACTTTCAAACTCTGTTACAACACTCCCGGTAATTGATATGTGCAGCGGAACCATAGGTCCTACGCCGCTTAACAGTTCCAAACCGGTAAGCGTTCCTAAAGGAAGTCCCACTTGCCGCATCTTCTCGTTAGACAATATTTCTTGAATTTTTATACTTATGTTTGACCTTAATTCATTTATTTTTTTAGAATTTGTGGTAATTGCTAAAACTTTTCCGCCATCTCCCCGTTCCACATTTACCAATTGCCAATAGTCTGCATCAGACTTCGATATTTCTTCTAAAATTGCTTCGTTTATGGCGTTAGTTGATATTACTCTCGCCTTACTCATTGATATTGTTTTTATTATTGGTCTTAGCTGAAAGTCCAGCATTATTAGCGAGAAAAGTACAAAAATCAACAAAACAATTAGTTTCTTTTTTCTTTTCTCCTTTACGTACTTATTCAACCCACTCCCTCCATAAAACACAAATTATTTTTATATTTTATTATATACTTTATAATTATTAATTGTGTTTTTATGGATTTTCACGAATTATTGTATTTTTTTAGATAATTCTATAAATTCGTTGAATTTTAGTTCTTCAGCACGTGATTTTGTAGAAATTCCCAATTCATTAAAAATTTTTTCCATATCTGATTTACTCATTGCAAAATTTCCGGACAAAGCATTAATTAAAGTTTTTCTGCGCTTTCCAAACGCACATTTTATAATTTTAAAGAAATTTTTCTCTTCAGAACAATTTAATAACCTTTCTTTTTTTATGTCTAACTTTATCACGCTCGAATCCACATTAGGCGCCGGTATAAAGCTTTCCCTCGGGACATCAAATAAAATTTCAGGTTTAGAGTAGTATCTAACCGCCAAACTTATCGCTCCACATTCCCTCGTTCCCGCTTCGGCACATATCCTTTCCGCCGCCTCTTTTTGAACCATAGCTACCACAAATTTTACATCCGCCCTACTTTCAAGTATCTTCATCAATATTGGCGAAGTAATATAATATGGTATGTTTGCACAAACTCCAACATCTGTATCTTTAAATTTTTCGTCAATTAGCTTAGCTATATCAATTTTCATAAAATCATTATTTATAATTTCAATATTGTCAAAATCAGACAAAGTATCGTCTAATATGGGGATTAATCTGTTGTCTATCTCCACAGATACAACCTTTTTTGCTCTTTTTGCTATTTCCTGCGTGAGTACTCCTATTCCGGGTCCAATTTCTATAATCCCCATTTTCTCTGTTATTTGGCTATCTTCCACTATTTGTGGACATAAACCGGGGTCTGTTATAAAATTTTGACCAAGCCCTTTTGAAAAATTAAACCCATATTTGCTCAGTAAAGATTTGATAACATTTATATTCGAAAGTTCATACATAAAAATCTTCCTATCATGTAAAATAAAAACACGGAGACCAAAAACAGTCTCCGTGAATAATAAGTTTCTTCAACTATTTTACTTCTACTTCTGCTCCAACATCAGCAAGTTTCTTCTTAATGTCTTCAGCGTCTGCTTTAGAAGCCTTCTCTTTAAGAGTCTTTGGTGCTGAATCAACTAATTCCTTAGCTTCTTTCAAGCCTACTCCGAGAATATCTTTTACTGCTTTAACAACTTTGATTTTCTCTGCGCCAGCGCTCTTTAATACAACATCAAATTCTGTTTTTTCTTCAGCTGCTGCTGCAGGAGCTGCCGCTGCTGCTACTGCTACTGGAGCTGCTGCAGATACTCCAAATTCTTCTTCTAAAGCCTTTACTAATTCGCTTAATTCTAAAACTGTAAGTGATTTTACATCTTCAATTAATTTTGTTACCTTTTCTGACATTGTTAAATACCTCCAAAAATTTTTAAATAATTATGCACTTTTCTTTTCTGCAATTGCATTTAATGCAACCACTAAACCCTTAATAGTACCGTTAAGCACTGTAACCAAACCTGTAATAGGAGCGTTCAAGCCACCCAAAGCCTTTGCAACAAGCTCTTCTTTTGATGGTAATTTTGACAACGCTTTTACCTCTGCCTCGCTTGATACCTTGCCATCAATAAATCCTGCTTTAATATTGTAAAAACTCTTGCCTTCTGCAAACTTACAAGTTATCCTTGCTGGTGCAACATAATCTGAATTGCTTATTGCTATTGCCGTGGTTCCTTCTAAAAATTCGTCGAGACCATTTATACCGGCAATTTCAGCCGCTCTGCGAAGTAATGTGTTTTTAACTACTAAGTATTCTACTCCTGCTTCACGCAACTCCTTACGAAGTTTAGTATCGTCAGTAACGCTTATTCCCTTGTAATCTACTATAACTCCAGCACATGCAGATTTTAATTTTTCAGCAAGTTCAGCCACAACAGCCTTTTTTTGCTCCAATATTTTTTCACTTGGCAATTAATTCACCTCCAAATAGTTAATCAATAATTGACAATAAAAATATCTCCCCCGCCAGCCGGCAGAGAAGATTTATATAAACTTAATTTTACAATTAAAATTTACTAAACGAACTCTCCTCGGCAGGCAAGCTTAACAGCTTTTACGCAATGCACCTACTGTCTTCGGAAAAACAGTAATTATATTATACTAAAATTATTATAAAATGTCAATACCTATAATTAACCAACTTTATTAGGATTAATTCTCACGCCCGGTCCCATTGTTGATGACACAGTACATGACCTAATGTATTGACCCTTACTTGCTTCTGGTTTAGCCTTTACTATAGCTCCCAAAAGTACGTCAAAGTTTTCAAATAGCTTTTCCTTACCAAATGAAGCTTTTCCGATTGGACAATGGATAATATTAGTTTTATCCAAACGATATTCTATCTTACCAGCTTTAGCTTCCTTTATAGCTCTAGCTATGTCGGTTGTAACCGTGCCAGCCTTAGGGTTCGGCATTAAGCCACGAGGACCTAATATCTTACCTAACCTACCAACAACTCCCATCATGTCTGGAGTTGTTATAAGAACATCAAAATCCATCCAGTTTTCTGACTGAATTTTAGCTGCCATATCTTCAGCACCAATGTAATCAGCACCTGCTTCTTTAGCAAGTCTTTCATTTTCGCCTTTGCATATTGCTAAAATTTTAATTTTCTTACCTGTACCATTTGGAAGAACAATTGCTCCTCTTACCTGTTGGTCTGCATGTCTTGAGTCTACTCCCAATTTTACATGTACTTCAACAGTTTCATCAAATTTTGCCTTTGCCGTATTTACGCAAAGCTCTAATGCTTCTTGAGCATCATATAATTTAGATTTGTCAACTAACTTAACGCTGTCAACATATTTCTTACCGTGTTTCATTGGTTTTCCTCCCTATTAAGTGGTAAAATCGGATGTTTTCCTCCCACCCGGGTAATTAATCCACTACTTCTATACCCATACTTCTAGCTGTTCCTGCAATCATGCTCATAGCAGACTCAATTGATGCTGCATTCAAGTCAGGCATTTTTTGCTCAGCTATCTTTTGAACTTGTTCACGAGTGATTTTTGCAACTTTCGTTTTATTTGGCACTCCTGAACCACTTTCAATTCCACAAGCTTTCTTTATTAAAACTGCTGCGGGCGGCGTTTTCGTTACAAATGTAAATGAACGGTCTGCATATATTGTTATAACTACAGGGATTATTAATCCTGCGTCTTTCTTTGTGCGTTCATTAAATTCCTTTGTAAATGCCATAATGTTAATACCATGAGGTCCCAATGCAGAACCTACTGGTGGTGCCGGAGTCGCTTTCCCGGCTGGTATTTGTAATTTAACTAATCCAGTTACTTTTTGAGCCAATTTTTGCACCTCCAAATTTTGTGGTAAACTACGGGACTTTGCTCATATTGTCCCTCCCACAAGAAGCCGTTCGACTTCCCAAAATCAAGCATATGTTTTGCCTGACTTTTAACTTACCGGTTCAACTTGAGCTAACTCAAGTTCTGCTGGCGTTTCACGACCAAACATTGACACAGTTACTCGTACGATATTTGCCTTTTTGTCTATACTATTAACAATTCCAACAAAATCTTCAAGCGGTCCGTCGGTTATTCTAACGGTGTCTCCCTCTTCATACGATACTTCTATCTGTTTAGTTTCAACGCCTAATTTTGCAACCTCTTCCTCTGTTAACGGCACAGGTTTCGTGGTTGTTCCAACGAACCCGGTGCATCCTCTTATGTTCCGAACAACATACCAAGAATTGTCGTTTAGCACCATTTTTACTAAAACATAACCGGGGAAGATTTTGCGGTCAACTTCACGTCGTTTGCTGTCTTTTATTTCAACAACTTTTTCTGTCGGTACTCTAATTTCTTGTATCAAATCCCTGAGTTGACGGTTCTCGACAGTCTTTTCTAAATTTGATGCAACCTTATTTTCGTACCCGGAATAGGTATGAACCACATACCATTTCGCTTCTTCTGACATAACTTTTCCTCCGGAACTTTATTACTTAGACACATTCATAATTAAACTTAATAGGTTCATTAAGCTTGTGTCAAGAAGAAACACAAATACTCCTACGACGAGAATCATGACTAACACTATTCCAGTATTCTTGAATACGGCTTTAGGTTTTGGCCATATTGTTTTCTTTATTTCACTTTTACAGTCTTTAAAAAAGCCGACTACCTTACCAAAAATATTTGGTTTTTTATCTGTCATCATTCTGTCCCTCCGTAGTAATTATTTTGTTTCCTTGTGTAAAGTATGCTTATTGCAGAACCTACAATGCTTTTTAGCTTCGATTCTATCCGGATTATTTTTTTTGTTTTTCATCGTGTCATAGTTACGTTGTTTGCACTCTGTGCAGGCTAGTGTTACTTTTACTCTCATGACGGCACCTCCCGATGTTGCGGAATTTTTTAGCCTCCCTCTAGGGCACAAAAAATAAACCCCCTACCGAGGTATTTATTATGTTATCACATATCCACCCAGAAGTCAAGCGATTTATAAACATTAGTTTCTAAATTACTTGTTTTTAATTTTTTTATCGCTAAAATATACACGCAATTTTATATTTTTTTAATTGTCTAAAAGCGTTTTTGATAAAAAATTACTTTTCTTTTTTATTTTTTCAGGCTTAACCTTTTTACCTTTGTATTTCGAAGCAGCTTGCCATGCTTTTTTTAATTTGTCGCTTACCATTTGTTCTGCCAAGTTAATTTCTTTTTCGCCCTTTATTCCATTTAATATCACCATTGTTATTATACTTCTTACATCTAAATTTCCGTTTTCGTATAACTCGCTGATTACTTTAAACAATTTTTGAGCTTTATTCTTATTTTTACCCAACGAAAGTAAATCGTTTATCAAAGGAAGTACTTTTTCTTTTGTAAACATAGCTCCCCTAAATTGGCTGTAGCATTCCTTTTCTATTCTCACGTCTTCCTTTATCTCTGGGAATATACTCGCCATTCTATTGGCAAAAAACAAGCTATCCACAGTGTTATCGTCTTGGTCGTTACTCTTAGCACGAACTTGCTTATTATTTGTTTTATTTTGATAACCTGTGATGGTTTGAACAAAATCTTCACTAATCATTTCAACGTCTTTTTGAGTAAAGCTTTCTGTGCTGACTGACCATGCTGACACATTTTTATATTCTCCCTTTGCGCTTACCTTTTTAAGGTATACAACTTGTTTTTCTCCGTCATAAACAATTTTATAATCGTCATTGTTTTTCTTAAAAGTACAGTCGTTTTCAGATTTTTTACATTCAAATTCCTTACCTTTAACCTCATTATTTACACTTTCACATATAATCTCAAAATAATTTTTTTCCAAAGTTTCCACTCCTGTTAACCATATTTAATTTTTACTCATATTTTGAATTATACTATTTTTATTGATACTTGTCACTATTATATTCATTTTGAGCGTTGATTAAATATTTTCTTCTAATTGTTTTTAAATGGAGATTGTAATTGAGATTCTGTCATCACAGGAATTTCCATAACCGAAATAATGTTCAAAACATCCTTTGCGTTACTGCTAAGTCCCCCGGAAATATTTTCAAATTGTTCATCAGATAATGCACTTTGTCTTTTCTCTTTTACGATTTCTTCTAACCTTTTATACTCCTCTAAACCTATCATTATTCCGTTTTCGCTTAGTAAATCTACTTTCTCCTCGGATGTTCTACACTTTAATAATTTTTCTATAAACTCCTCGTTTCTAAATAGCTCAACAATTTTTTCGCTGTCCATAAAACTTCTCCTCTCAAGCGTTCTCACATTTATTAATTTTTAATTTTAATATATATTTTTACATCAATCAATCCATTTATTATTTGTGTTATATTTTACATCAATTATAAACAATTTAACATATTTAGTCACAGATTTTACAGAGTATTATCCCTTCATATATGTGAAATTATAATTTTAAAATATCTGAAAGGAGTGATAACTTGAAAAAATTTTTTAAGATATTTTCTGTTTGCATACTATTTTTATCCACAATATTTTTCACATCTTGTATGTTTATATCATCGTCGCTTCCGAGCGTTTACTATGCAACAGAAAAATCCGAAATGGTATTGTCGGGCGCCGTACCGCTAAAAATCAGACCAAGTAACAACTCAAAATCTTTAAATACTAATTGTAGTTGTAATTCGTCTAACTACTTCCCCGGGAGCGTTACATTTTTAAATTTTCTCCCGATAAAGACTGTTCAAATTGACATTGTTGAAGAAAATCAAGTTGTTCCATGTGGGACTCCGTTTGGCATAAAGCTTTTTACCGAAGGTGTAATGGTAATCGGTACTTCTAACGTTAAAACCCAACAAGGCAATGCCAATCCCGCCAAACAAAGCGGAATTAAAAAGGGTGACGTAATTACCAAGATAAACGACTATCAAATAAAAAGTAACGAAGACCTTGCTTATATGGTTGAAAATAGCTCTGGAAAACCTTTATCTGTGTCAATAACCCGAGGAAACATAACCTTCGACACCTCACTTACTCCCGTAAAGCCTGTTAATGAGGATATGTACAGAGTAGGAATTTGGGTTAGAGACAGCTCCGCCGGCATAGGAACAATTACATTTTATAATGTTAAAAATAGCAGTTTCTCAGGTTTAGGTCACGGAATATGTGACATAGACACAGGCGAACTATTACCTCTATCCCACGGAGACATCATGGAAGCATCAATAAACGGCGTAAACCGTGGTACCAGAGGAGCTCCCGGAGAATTAAAAGGATATTTTGTAAATCAAAAGCCAATCGGAAAACTAAAGGCAAACACCGAAACAGGAGTATATGGTACGCTAGACAAAGTTCCAAGTAACTCAAAAGCCGTAAAAATCGCAATGAAACAGCAAGTTAAACCTGGTCCTGCTTATGTGTTAACAACCCTTCACGATGAAGTTCCAAAGTCTTATTCCATAAACATCGAAAGCATTAACTACAACGAAAACAATCCAACTAAAAACATCTTAATTTCCATCACCGATAACGAGCTTTTAGAAAAGACCGGTGGAATTGTTCAAGGAATGAGCGGAAGTCCTATCATACAAAACGGAATGTTAATAGGAGCTGTTACCCATGTGTTCATAAACGAACCCAATAAAGGTTTTGCAATTTTTGCTGAAACCATGTTGACAAATTCCAACAATTATTTTGGTATAACAAACAAAAACGTCTCCTAAATAAAGAGCTTCGTTTGTAAAATCCTCCAATTTTTTATTATTAACTGGAAAACAGTTGCCAATTTTGTAATTATATGGTAATATATTCATGTTAAAAAATTATTTATAGGAGGAGAATTTATGGAAAATAATTTAACTTTGTTGGTTTCAGAAGATTGCTGTGAATTCGACCGTGAAACTTGTGATTTATTCAAAAATTATGGTATGGAAATTTCCTTTGTGGAGAAGGACGGACTAAAAATCATGGAAACAATAGAAAACTCCCACCCCGATGTTGTGATAATGGACTTATTCACTCCAAGGATAGACTCCATTAACATCATGAAGTCTGTTAAATCTAATGCAAAAAGCCCAATGTTCGTAATTATCTCAACATTTAACAGTCCAGCCCTCGAAAAAGAAATAATCAATGCCGGTGCATCTTGTTTTATATCCAAGCCTTTCAAAAACTCCGACTTACTAAATAAGATTATAAATGTTACATCATCTAAAAGCAACACCGCCTCACAAATTAATTTAAAGGGAAATAACACAGATACTCCTCCTGAGGCGAATCCTTCAGAACAAAACATCGAAATAAAGGTTACTGAAATTTTACATGAAATAGGAGTACCTGCACATATAAAGGGATATCACTATTTAAGAGATTCTATTATAATGTCGATTAACAACCCCGATATAATAAACGCCGTCACAAAACAACTTTATCCGTCGGTTGCAAAAGATTTTTCCACCACATCTTCTCGTGTGGAAAGAGCAATTCGTCACGCAATTGAAGTTGCTTGGGACAGAGGCGACATCGACATTTTAAACTCTTACTTCGGTTACACAATCCATACCGGAAGAGGTAAACCCACTAATTCCGAGTTTATAGCAATGATTAGCGACAGACTAAGACTTCAAATTAAATCTGCCAGCTAATTCATAATAAATAAAATATATTTATACTCAACTATTTCATAAGTATAAATATATTTTTTGTTTAATTATTTTCATCATTGTGTTTATTTAAACTCATCAATATTTGCCCTGAAAACTTGTCTTGCATCTCAGCCGATAACATTCTGAAATTAATTATCATTTGCTGCTCTTTTTTAGTTAAGTCATAAACTCTTGAATTAGAAAAAGTCTTTTTCTTAAAGTTTATATTTGAACCACTATCTGAATAGCTTGTGTTGGTTTCATTACCCAGCAATTGTGTGTAATGCACATTAAAAATTTTAGATAGCTTCATTATAGTGTCTATATCAGGTTTTGTTTTACCCGATTCATAATATGCATAAGTTGACCTATCTATATTTAATGAGTCTGCCACTTGCTGCTGTGTGTATCCGCTGCTTTCTCTCAATTTTCTAAGTTTATTACCAATCATTCTTTCATATCACCTACCAACCTATTACATAATACAAGTTTTTCCGCAAATTTGAACATATCGTGACTTTTGTTCACTGGTAATATCTGCTACTTACATAAAATTTTTTATTATTTTTGGTGAGAAAGTTTTAAAACCTCCTCACCTTTATGTTATTGATATTTTACTTTTTTGCTCGTTTTAATTTTTCCCTTCATTCTTTTTCATTATAACCGTAACTATTCCGGTTATAGAGAAACCTAAAATCATAACAAGCAGAAGTCTTAATGCGCTTCCTTTACTATTACTATTGCTTTGAGCAAATGTTCCGTTAACATCACTTGAAACTGCGTCGCTCGCCCCCTGACTATCCGAATTTAAGCCATTTGAAGACGTTTCGCCCGTTTTCGTTCCCGACTTTGTGTTTTTACCTTTTACATTTACCCCTGTTTGCATTATATCATAAATTCCATCTTTTATACTTTCCATTCCTCCGCCAAATTCTTCATATAGAGAAGAATAGCCTGTGTTCAGTACTTTGGTGGCTGCCATTCCAACTGGACTAAATGAAGTCATTTCAAATGAGGTTCTGTCTCCGTTCCTCGTCATTAATAAATACTCCAATTTTCCGTCTGATGACTTCTCATGGACTATAAATGGATTTTCGAAATAAGTTAAATCAGGAGTCGGAATTGTGATTACAACCTTTTGTCCTTCTGGTAAATCATATTTTTTGTCTGATAACATATCAACTAAATAAATATCATAAAGAGAAAGTATAAACTCATTATTTAGTTGGTCGTATATCCTTTCATGTTCTCCCGTACTTGAGGAAAGCGGTACTGCAACTAATTTTATATTCCAGTCAACTCCGCTAACGGTTATGTCGTTAGTGGTGTGAGCAATTGCTCCGCTTTGCTGCTGGAGAGAAAACAATTTTTCTGCGTTTGTAACATTTGCTTGCTTTTCTTGAGGCAAGGCATTATATGTTCTTGTGGCACTTACCACTGCGCTTACGTCTGTTGCATCTTTTACGGTATCAGGTAATCCGTTAATTGTGTTTATTAAATCAACTTCAACGTTTTCCTTAACTCCTATTACTGTAACAGTTTTATTTTCAATAATTCCTTTAATTCTATAAAAACCATCATCTTCAGGAGAAACATTTTCATTTCCTACCATTACTGATATTTCTGAATCAGTGTAAGCTGCGTGAAGACCTACTTTAAATGCAAAATCGTCGTTATATCCAACAGTTTGATGGTCACTTATTGTTTTTCCACCAGCGTCTTTATAATATACGCCTGTTATGCCTGTTAAAGCTACGGTATAAGTGTTTTTCACAACATTATTTACGGTTATTGTCATGTCTTCTGTAACGTTAGACACCATATACTTGCCTGTTTCAAGTTTCTTGACCCCGGTTTTACCCGTAGACACAACCACCGGCACAGATTCATCATATGCCCTGTTTAAAGAAATAGTAAACTCGAAATTGCTTCCATGAGTAACATTTACAGAACCTTCAATTACCGCTCCGGAATCATTCATATATGTGACTCCGGCTGTTGGCGTTATTTTTACATTGTATTGTATTCTGGCTGCATCTGCAACGAATACTGTTTTGTCTTCCGTGATATTGGAAATAGTATATTTTCCTGCCGAAGGGGTTAATGATTTGGTTACACCGTTTGAATCTCTAACTGTAACAACCATATTTGAAGTTTGGTATCCTTCAGTTGGAGTTATACTAAACGAAATTGAACCACCGTGTTCTCTAACATAAACGCCGCTGTCTTGTGTTACCGTTGAACCCTCGGAAATAATATTATACTGTATTCCCTCACTCTTTGACAAGTTTATTTTATATTGATTTAATTGAACGCCCTCAACTGTTATCTCAATATTCTCAGATATATTGGTTACTGTGTACACTCCGTTTATAAGCGATACTTCTCTACCATTGGCATAAACAGTCACAGAAGACTGATTATATTTACTATCCAGCTTTAAACTGAATTGTACTGAACCGCCATATTCTGCTCTTATCATTGAGCTGCTGTCAACCATAACATCGTTTTCGTAATACGACACTCCTTCAACGGATTTAAATTTTATATCGTATTTCATCTTATTAACACTGGATTTAATCGTGGCACTTTCAGTAACATTATTAACGGTAAACTTTCTGACATTTCCATCAGCCCCTGAGTTTGTTACCTCGGTTTCTTCTTGATACACCTTTAAAGTATCAGGGTCATACCCGTCTTGAACCTTCACCGCAAATGAATAACTGTCGCCATAGTTTAAAATAGCAATTCCTTTTAATTCTTCGCCACTGTCTGTTTGATAACTATATCCTTCGCCTTCTTCAAATTTTAACTCAACTTTGGTTTTGTCTATAGTTACCTTTATTACCCCGTCACTTGTGACGTCGCTTAGTTTGTAAACCGCCTCTGAATCACTCCTACTTTCTTCAACGAGCTCTCCCACGCTACTTGTGATTCCCATTTTAGATAAATTATATCCCGC
>ERZ827156.3890-NODE-3890-length-12799-cov-19.013575_pt1 | contig 12799 bp, 11 predicted proteins | sample MGYA00519919_ERZ827156 | MGnify/ENA primary metagenome ERZ827156 (study PRJEB31778, sample SAMEA3449269) | human gut metagenome | biome: human gut; feature: human-associated habitat; material: faeces | place: United Kingdom | collected 2010/2012 ... | reverse complement strand
AAACAATCTATTATCCCTAATCTAAACTACTCTAAAGTTTTAGCTATTGAACTATAATTACAAAAAGTAAAATAAAATAATAAAAGTACTTGAATTAGTCGACGAATTTTAGTACAATAAAGGAGGTTAATTGAAAATAAAAAATAAGGAAATTGCAAAAAACGAAAAAGGACTATTAATTCCAAAAACAGATGTGGTATTTCAAGCATTGTTTGGAGTAAAGGGAAGTGAAAGAATACTAGGAGGTTTTCTTTCAAAAATATTAAATCAAGAGGTAAAAAAGGTATCTTTAGATGCAAACCAAAATCTAGTACAAGAAACAGTTGATGAAAAATTGGGAATACTAGATTTAAGAGCAATAATAGAAGAAAATATTGATGTAAATATTGAAATACAGCTAGTTGATAAAGCTAATTTAGAAAAAAGAATATTGTTATATTGGGCAAGAAGATATGGAGTACAATTAAAGCCTGGAGAAGATTATAGAAAATTAAGAAAAACGATAGCAATATTAATAACAGATTATGAAATACCAAATTTAGTATGGTTTAAAGACGCACATACAAGGTGGGAATTATTAGAAAAAAGAAATCCAGAAATTAAAGTTTTTGAAGATATAGAAGTCCACATAATAGAAATGCCAAAAATAGAAGCTAATCCAAAAGCAACAGAAAAAGGTCTAAAGAATTGGATTAAGTTTTTGCAAAATCCAGAAAGTGAGGCTGTGAAAATGAGTAATGATAAGGAATTAGACGAAGCTTACAAGAAATTGGAAAATATAAGTGGAGACGAAAAATTAAGAAGATTAAGTGAATTAAGGCTAAAAGCTATTTTGGATGAAAAAGCTACTTTAGAATGTGGAAGAGAGGCTGGATTGAAAGAGGGATTAAAAGAAGGAATGGCCAAAGGAGAAAGAGTAAAACAATTAGAAATTGCGAAAACTTTAATTGCAAAAAGATTTGAAAAGAACGAAATTGCAGAAATAACAAAATTATCTATTGAAGAAATTGAAAAGTTAGCAAAGGAATCTTCTATATAAAACAGAAAGGTTAGGATAATTTAATTATTGTAAAAAATAGAGGGCGGTCTTAAAATTTAAGGCCGTCCTTGAATTTATACTAATTCTTAAAAATATAATCTTAAAGCAAATTTTGGTATACTCATACCATGTGACATATTAAGTCTTGGAATTTCATAATTATTGTCATTTTTACTTGCTTTTTTATAGTCTTTTCTATTTGGCCCATATCTAAATGCTATTTTATAGTTTTTATTTTGCAAGGCTGTTTCTATATTTTTGTTATATTGTCCAAATGGGTAACATAAAATATAATTTTCAGGAATTAAATTATTAAAATTTGTTAAATCTTGTTCTAAAATATCAATATCTTGATTAATAGCACCTTGGTAATGTAAATTATAAGAATGTGAAGAGATTGTTATATTAGGATATTCTTTTTTTACATTTTCTAAAAGGCTTTTACTCATATATGTTTTTAAATTTCCATTCCATTCAGTTTCAGATGAGTTTTCTATAAAAGAGCCAACTATGAATACTGTAGCATTCATGTTGTATTCTTTAAGTAAAGGAAAAGCATATTGGTAATTTGATAAAAATCCGTCATCAAATGTTATAAGAACACTTTTAAAGGGAAGAGAAATTTCTCCTAATTTCCATTGAGTAAATTCTTCTAATGTAAGTGTTTTATAATTATGTTTTTTTAGATAATCTAGATGTTGCTTAAAATTTTCTATATCAATTGTCCAATCTTGTTCGTCAGGAAAATTTTGTTTTTCTTCTTTAGAAGCAAGATTGTGGTAACATAAAACAGCTATTTTGGGATTTTTATAGCAATACGTTATTGTAAAAATTGTTATAATTATTATTAAAAAAAATAATACTTTTATAATTTTTTTCATTAAAAATTTACTCCTTTTATATTGTTTTTTTAATTTTAAACTAAATTAAGAAAAAAATCAATATTAAAATTAAAGGTTTTGCAATCTTCTAGATTTCTATTGTTAAATATTAAAATATGTGATAAAATTATCAAAAAATAAAGAAATTTTGAAAGGAATGAATTAAAATGGGGTTTGTAGTTGCTGTTGATGGACCTGCCGGAAGCGGAAAAGGTACTGTTACAAAATTAATTGCCGAAAAAGAAAATTTAGTTTCAATAGATACAGGAGCAATGTATAGATGTGTTGCACTAGAATGTTTAAATAATAATGTAAAAGAAGATGAAATTAATAAAATTGAAAAAACATTAGAAAAAATAAATATTGAATTTAAAAACGTAGAAGGAGTACAAAAAGTTTTTCTAAATGGTAAAGATGTTACAACAGAAATTAGAGAAACAAATGTAAATAATGTTGTTGCAAAATTTGCAGCTGTAAAATGTGTAAGAGATAAAGTTACACCAATGGAAAGGCAAATGGCAAAAAGCCAAAATATTATTATGGAAGGAAGAGACATTGGAACTGTTGTATTTCCAAATGCAGATGTTAAAATATATTTAGATTGTTCTGTAGAAGAAAGAGCAAAAAGAAGATATAAACAAAATATTGAAAAGGGAATAAATAGTACATATGAAGAGGTTTTAGAAAGTATTAAACAGAGAAATAAACTTGAAACAGAAAGAGAAATAGCACCTTTAAGACAGGCAGAAGATGCAATATATATTGATTCAAGCAATTTAACAATAGAGCAAGTTGTTGAAAAAATTTCTTTAATAATAAATAATGCAAGAAAGGACTGAAATTTTGTATGAGTAATTTTTTTAAAAGGCTAGAAAGGGGATTTATAAGAGGAGCTATTTATCTATATTGTAAAATTGTTTATAGATTAGAGGTTGTAGGAACAGAAAATATACCAAAAACAGGTGGAATAATATTTTGCGGAAATCATAGAAGCTTTTTAGATCCGCCATTAATACAAGTAACTTGTAAAAGAGATGACACAAGATTTTTAGCAAAAGAAGAACTTACTAAAAATCCATTTTTGGCATATTTAAGTAAAGTTTTTAATGTTATATTGGTAAAAAGAAATGATAAAGATACAGGACCAATGAAACAATCATTAAAAACATTAAAAAGTAACCAATGTATAGCATTATTTCCAGAAGGAACTAGAAATGGTTTAAAAAAAGGCGAAAAGGTTAAAGGAGGAGCTTCATTTTTTGCATTAAATTCAAATGCAGCCATAATTCCAGTAGGTATTAAAGGTGGAGAAAAACCTTTCAAAAAAGCTACAATTACATATGGAAAACCATTGAATTTAGAAGAATATAAACAAACAAGAAAAGAAAAAGAAACAGTAGAAAAAGTAACTAATTTAATAATGGATAATATATTAGAATTAACAAAATAATATTGGAGGAAAAGCTTTATGAATGAATATATTACAGTAATTGGAGGAGGGCTTGCAGGAACAGAAGCTGCTTACCAAATAGCTAAAAGAGGAATTAAGGTTAAATTATATGAAATGAAACCAACTAAATTTTCGCCAGCACATTCTAACTCAAACCTTGCAGAAATTGTGTGTAGTAATTCTTTTAAGTCAAATTTACTTACAAATGCATGTGGTTTGTTAAAAGAAGAATTAAGAAGATTAGATTCTTTACTAATAAAAACTGCAGATGAAACAAAAGTACCTGCAGGGCAAGCACTGGCAGTTGATAGAGAAGAGTTTTCTAAAAAGATAACTAAAAAGATTTACGAAAATCCTTTAATAGAAGTTATTAATGAAGAAATTGGAGAAAATTTGCATTTAGAAGATTTAGCGAAAAATGGCATAGTTATTGTTGCAACAGGTCCTCTTACTGAAAAAAAGTTATCTAAAGAAATAGCTCAAATTACAGGACAGGATAAACTACATTTTTATGATGCAGCTGCACCAATTGTAACAAAAGAAAGTATAGATTTTAATATTGCATTTTATGGTAACAGATATGAGCAAGAAAAGAAAAAGGACGAGACTTTAAAAGAATGGGAAGAAAGGCTAAAAAAGCAAGATGCAAGCTACATTAATTTACCAATGAACAAAGAAGAATATGAAGAATTTTACACTCAACTTATAAATGCAGAAGTTGCAACATTACACAATTTTGAGAAAAAAGAGATTTTTGAAGGGTGTATGCCAGTAGAAGTAATGGCAAAAAGGGGAATTGATACATTAAGATATGGACCTTTAAAACCGGTCGGCTTTGATGACCCAAGAACAGCAAAAAGACCATATGCATTAGTTCAGTTAAGACAAGATAATATTGGAGCAAGTATTTATAATTTAGTGGGTTTTCAAACTAATTTAAAATTTGGAGAACAAAAAAGAGTTTTTAGTATGATTCCAGGATTAAAAAATGCAGAATTTGTAAAATATGGGGTAATGCACAGAAATACTTACATAAATTCAACTGTACTTTTAGATGAAACATATAATTTAAAAAAGAATAATAATATTTATTTTGCAGGGCAATTAACAGGTGTAGAGGGATATGTGGAATCTATTTCATCTGGTTTAGTTTCTGCAATAAATGCTGTAGAAAGGCTTAATAGCCAAAAAGAAAAGCGTAAAATTTGCCCTATTATTTTTTCAAAATATACAATGATAGGAGCTTTAGCAAAATATATATCTACGGAAAATAAAAAGTTTCAGCCAATGAATGCAAATTTTGGAATACTTCCAGAATTAGAAGAGAAAATTAAAGACAAAAAATTAAAATATCAAAAATTAGCAGATAGAGCATTAAAATTTTAAATAAAAAGGAAGTGGCTTAAATGGATTTTATGCCAAAAGTTAGTGTTATAATACCAGTTTATAATGTTGAAAATTATATAGAAAAATGTTTAAATTCTGTTTTAAACCAGACCTTAAAAGAAATTGAAATTATAATAGTAAATGACGGTTCTAAAGATTCTTCAAAACAGAAAATAGAAAAATATTTAGAAAAACATGAAAATAAGATAATATATTTAGAAAAAGAAAATGGTGGGTTATCTGATGCTAGAAATTATGGGATTGGTTATGCAAAAGGAGAATATATAGCATTTTTAGATTCAGATGATTATATAGAGCCTACAATGTATGAAGAAATGTACAAAAAAGCAAAAGAAGAAAATAGCGATATGGTAGAATGTGACTTTTTATGGGAATATCCTAGAAAAGTAAAAGAAGATGTTGGAATAATTTATAATAATAAAAAAGAAATGCTTGCAAAAGCAAGAGTTGTTGCATGGAATAAACTTATTAAAAGACAGATTTTATTAGATACAAAAATTGAATTTCCTAAAGGATTAAGATATGAAGATGTAGAATTTTTTTATAAATTAATACCATATTTAGGTAAAATTTCTTTTGTAAAAAAATGTTTTGTTCATTATGTGCAAAGAGAAAATTCTATTGCAAATACGCAAAATTATAGAACTAAAGAAATATTTACAGTTTTAGATAATGTTATTAAATTTTATAAAGAAAAAGGATTTTTTGAAGAATATAAATGTGAATTAGAATACAATTATGCAAGACTTTTGTTATGTAGTTCCTTAAAAAGAATGTGCAAAATACAAGATAAAAAAGAAAGAAATAAAGCATTAAAAGAAACATGGAATAAACTAAATACAGAGTTTCCAAATTGGAAACAAAATAAAGTTTTACAAGAAAAAGGTTTAAAAAACTTATATATGAAAAGTTTAAATAATGTTACATATAAATTGTTTTGCTTTTGTCAATCATTCCAGAATTTATGTACATTAGAAAATTTGATGTGTTTGTTTGTTGTATTATGCCCAATATTAGATTGCTTGAGCTTTTTATATAGAAATTGTTTTAATACTTCTATTTCTCCAACAACAATATTAAGACCAATAATACCTATTATTGTATTTACTATTTTGTTTTTTAAAGAAAATAATAAATTAAAAAAAATAGCGGTAGCTTCTATTTATGCCCTCTATTCCATAGTACATTTATTTATATTTCAAAAATTAAATAATGGAAGTTCATATGGAACTATAAAAAATGAAATACAGTATTTAATAAATTATTCTTTTATGATTATAAATTTATATTTATTTTATAGAGTTGTGCAAAACAAAAAGAAGCTAAAAAAATCGGTATTTATAAGTTTTGTAATTTATGTTTTATTAATATTTATTTCTATAATTACAAAAACATCATCTTCAACATATATAGAAAAGATAGGGTATAAGGGCTATTTTGAATCTGGGAACAGCTTGTGTACGGTACTTATTTTATCTATAGCAATAATCCTTTCAGAGTTTACAAAGAAACAGTGGAAAGAAGCTATTTTCGTAGTTTTAGCAGGTGTATATTTAACAGTATTTTCTGGAATGAGAACAGGTTTATTTGGTTTTGGGTTAATTATTTTAATATTTGCTTTTATAAAAATATTGGAATTATTAAAAACAAAATTAAGCAAAGTTAAGATTATTTTAGGAGTTATTTTAATTTTGACATTTGGAATTTTAATTTCAATTTTTGGTGCAAAAACATTAGAAAGAAGAAAAATGCTAAAAGAGCAAGAAGCAAGTAACATAGATAATGAAACAGGAGAAAAAAGATATGTAACGGGAGATATTTTAGAATTGTATAAAAAAATACTTAAACAAGAAGTTGATGAAACATATATGTCTAAACCAGAGCAAAATGCAATAGTAGATTTATGTGAATATTCTAAAAAAATTAAATTATCAAATGTTAATTTAAGAAAACAGCAATTAATATATAATGTATATCTTGTTAAAGAACAGAAAAATATTGGTTTAATATTATTTGGAAATGGATATAAAAATCAAACAGGAGAACTTGTTATGGAGATGGAAATACCTGCTTTTTTAATTAATTTTGGAGTGTTTGGCTTTATATTATATTTTGGACCATTTTTAGCAATTTTAATATATGCTTTGAAAAAATCTTTTAAAAAGATTAATCTTGAAAATGCTATGTATTTAACAGGTATAGGGCTTGCAATGGGACTAGCTACATTGTCTGGTTATGTATATTTTAGTTTTTCTAGCATGACTATGGTAATTATATTAAATGTATTATTATTAAAAAATATTGAAAAAGAGCAAGTGGTAAAGAAGGTTGGTTAAATGAAAAAAATAGTTTTTGGAATTACAAGTTTAGGAATAGGTGGAGCAGAAAGGGTTTTGGTAGATATTGCAAACAAATTGCAAAGTGAATACGAAATAACCATTTTTACATTATATAAAGGCGGAGCATTTGAAAAAGAGCTAAATGAGAATATTAAGATAATAAGTTTGTATAATATTCCTTATGAAGATATGAGCTCTTTTAAAAAGAAGGCAATTCCTTTATATGTATTAACTTTTGGAAAAGCTATATATAATAAATTTATAAAAGGAAAATTTGACATAGAAATAGCTTTTTTAGAAGGAGCAATTACAAGAATTTTTAGTTATAGCAACAATAAAAATAAAATTGCATGGGTTCATAATGATATAACAAAAGTTTTTGGAGATGGTGCAAAATCAAAATTAAAACTTAAAATAGATAAAAAAATATATTCTAAATTTGAAAAAATTGTATTTGTTAGTAATGATAATAAAGCTAAATTTAATAATTTATTTAGAGGTATGGAAAATAAACAAGAAGTCATTTATAATTATATAAGTAAAAGTAGAGTGCTAGAACTAGCAACAAAAGAAGTTGGGCAAGAATATATAGACAAAAATGTACCATCTATAATTACTGTTGCAAGGCTTGTAAAACAAAAAGCTATAGATAGGCTAATAAGAGTACATAAAAAGCTTATAGATGATGGAATTAAACACAATGTTTATGTTATAGGAGATGGGCCAGAAAAGGAAAATTTAAAAAAATTGATTAAAGAGCTAAAAGTTGAAGATACATTTTTACTAATGGGAAAAAGAGAAAATCCATATCCATATGTAAAAAGAGCAGATTATTTTGTCCTTTTGTCTGAATTTGAAGGGTATGGAATGGTTATTGATGAAGCAAAGCTTTTAAATAAAAACATTATTATAACAAAAACGGCTGCAGAAGAAGCGGTAAAAGGGTATTCAAAAAAACTTATTTTAGAAAATAGCGAAGAAGCGATTTATGAAGGGCTAAAACAAGTTCTTAAAAAGAATATTATGTTTGAAGAAAAAAATCAAAATTTTGATAATAGTTTTTTAATTGAAGAAATAGAGAATTTATTAGAATATTAGAATGATTTACTTAATTTACAAGGAAGGAAGGATAAAAAATGAAGTTAAGTATTTTAACGGCAACATATAATAGAGCTAATTTTTTGCCTAAATTATATACTAGCATAAAAGAAAATTTAAAATATAATTTGAATTGTGAATGGATAATTATAGATGATGGCTCTAATGATGATACTAAGGCTAAAGTTCAAAACTTTATGGATGAAAATATTATACAAATTAAATATTGTTATCAAAAAAATTCAGGAAAAATGTCTGCAATTAATGAAGCTGTTAAGTTTGCTTCTGGAGATTTAATTGTTGATTGCGATTCAGATGACTATTTTGTACCGGACGCTTTTGAAAAAATAAGAAAATATGCAAATAAACTTTTAAAAAATGAAAATTTATATGGAATTATTTTTCTAAAAAGTGAAGTAGATGGAGAATTAAGCGGGAAGCCTTTTAATAGCAATGAACAAGAAACTACTATGTTTGATTTGTATTTTAAACAAGATATTAAAGGAGAAAAAATAATTGTTTTTAATGCAAAAATTAGAAAAAAGTTTTTTCATGAATTAGAAAATGGAGAAAAGTTTGTAACAGAAGCTAGAATGTATCACAAAATGGACGAAAAATATAAAGCTTTGGCTATAAATGAAATTGTAGAAAGAGGAAGCTATGTAGAAGATGGTTATACTAAAAATATAAATAAAACATTTAAAAATTCTCCATATGGATATTATATGTATTTTAAAGAATTATTACAAAAAGATATGGATGGGGTAATTTTTAATAAAAGACTTTATGTTATTAAACATTATATCTTATTTAGTTATTTAACAAACCATAAATTTGATGATAGTTTTATAAAAGACAAAAAAAATAAAATTTTATATAAATTATTATATGGTCCAGGAATGTTAAAAAGTAAAAAATTTTAGAAGAAAAAAATTTTGTTCTTTTAATAATAATTGCCTAAAATAATTTTTTTAAAATTATTTTAGGCTTAAAAAAACTATGCATAATCTTTTAAAATTTACATATTAACTATATATACGGCCGGTTAATATACAAATTAAGCTGTAAGTGAATTTAATTTTTTTGCTAAATTAGATTTTTTTCTAGCAGCTGTATTTTTTACTAAAACACCTTTTGAGCAAGCTTGGTCTATTTTCTTTGTAGCAGTAGAAAATAAAGTTTTTGCTTCTTCAGTGTTACCAGCTTTAACAGCTTCTTCAAATTTTTTAACAGCTGTTTTATATCCAGATTTAATAATATTATTTCTTAATGTTTTTTTCTCTATTATTTTAACTCTTTTTTTAGCTGATTTAATATTTGGCATGTTTTGCACCTCCTTATAAGTCTATATAAATATAACAACAATTATTTTATCACAAAAAATCCCATTTGACAAGGGTTTTACCTCATTAAATAAGAAAAAATAATTGAACTTAATTTTAAACTATCATGTTTTATTGTTCCATCTTGAGTTGTTAATAAATCATCTTCAAGAATTTCATATTTTCCTTTTTTAATATTTTCATAATCTATTTTTACAAAATCTTTTTCTTCTTCTCTTGCATATTTTTCCAATATTTTTTTAGGAAGAACGGTATTGCTTACAATAACAGCATTTATGGAATCTTTTCCAAGATATTTTTCAATTGCATTTACATGGTCACTTACGCCAAAACCGTCTGTTTCTCCAGGTTGAGTCATTGCATTACATACATACATTACTCTTGCTTTAGAGTTATTTATTGCATTTACAACATCTTTACATATTAAGTGTGGCATAAGACTAGTATAAAGACTTCCCATACTTAAAATAATTAAATCTGCGTCTTTTATGGCATCAAAAACTTCAGGAAGAACAGTTGGCTCATTTTTATAAAAAATCTTTTTATATGGTTTGTTCGCAAGTGTGATTTCTTCTTCTCCTTCAATAATTTCTCCATCTTCAGTTTCTCCCATTAAAGTTAAGCAATCTTCAGAAAGAGGAAGAACAGTGTGTTTAACTTGCAATAGCTTGCTTAAATATTCAATACTAGTTTTTAAACTACCAGTTTTTTGGTAAAGTGAAGTAAGTATTAAATTTCCAAGAGCGTGACCATTTAAGTCACTATATGTAGACATTCTGTATTCCATAATATTTCTAACTTCATCTGGAAGAGTTGAAAGATTACTTAAAACATGCCTAATATCTCCAACAGCCGGTGTTGAAAATTCTTTTCTTAAACGTCCAGTACTACGTCCATTATCTGAAACTGTAATTACGGCAGTTATATCTACAGGGAAATATTTTAATCCTTTAAGAATCGTAGAGGCACCTGTTCCTCCACCTAAAAGTACTATTTTTTTTATTTTCATATTAAATTCAATCCTTTCTAGTTAAATATTTAGCTAAATCAGCTAATGTTAAAAATGTTTTTGTACCTTCTAAATATGAATTAGAAGTAAATGGTTCTTTAGAATATCTACCGCCAGTTCTCGCTATTCTGAAAAGCCTTATTGGGTAAAATTCTTTAGATTTATATATACTATTGTAAAGATTTTCTAAATCTTTTGGCCTATCATCAATAAAAATACCGTGTTCATAGTCTATGCATGTTGGAGAATCTTCTTTAGAAATTTTGGTTACAGAAACTTTTTTTGCATCTAAAAAATCTTCTGTTTGTAAACTTGCTTTAGATTCTGTAGTGGTAATAGTTGCGTCTAATAAAGAAGAGTCAAGTAATTTACATCCTCTTATTTTTTGATTTTGAAAGTCAACATCATTACCATTGTGAGAGAGAATATATACCAAGTTTTGTGGCTCTTTTTTTAAGTTTTTTAAAAAAGAAATAGAGTCTTCATAAAGATATTTTTCGCCATTTTCTAAAATTGCAGTTATCTCTTTTTTTATTTCAGTATTATTGCAACTAAAAAGTTCGGAGCAAACATCTGCTAAACTAAAAATATTATATGGTATTTTTAATATAGTTTGACTCGGTCTTTTAAAATTATTTTTTAAAAAGCTCATTATAGATGTTTTATCTTTCAATACAGAAATTAATGAAATATCTGGATATTTAGTTTTAAATTTATTAGCATAATTTTCAAAATTTCCATTTTTATAAAGAAAGTTTGAAAGAGTGGTTAACATATCTTCAATTAAAGCATTTGTATTATACAATGTATGGTCAAAATCTATGTAATATTTCATAATAATATATTCTCCTTATATATTTTTTTGTTAGAATACCACAAAAACATATAAAAGTCAATTAAAAATTTTAAAAAAATCCCTTGACAAAAAATAAAAAATTAGTATAATAATAATTGAAAACTTTAGCTAAAAAATAATAGAACATTGAAAAGTAAATAAAAAGAGAATCTTGCTAAAAAATAAAGGAAATGTGAATATTATTTTTTAGAAAAAGGAAGAATAAAAGCAAAAGAAATAAAAGGCAAAAAGAGTTTTTTTGCAAAATGATTAATGTTGTAAAAAAACTGTAAAAATAATAAATTTGTTTAATAACTAATTAAGAGCAAAATTTAATAAAAACAAAATAAAAAAACAAATTTAATAAATTTTAAAACTAAAATAAAAAAATAAGGTTTTAAATAAAAAGCCTAAGAAAGGAAAGAGGAAATGATAAAAAGAACGATGGATAAAATAAAAAAACAGCAAAAAGGTATAACACTAATAGCATTAGTAGTCACAATAATTATTTTACTAATTTTAGCAGGAGTATCAATTGCCATGCTTACAGGAAATAATGGAGTCCTAACCCAAGCCAAAAGTGCTAAAGAAAACACCAGAGTAGGAGAAGTGCAAGAAAAGGTAAAACTTGCAGCACAGGCAGCTCTTACGGCCAACCTAGGAAATGGAATTGAAAAGGAAAAATTTCAAGAAGAATTAAACAACATGTTTACACAGGGAGAGCAAGTAAGCCTAGAATATGATGAAACAAACAAAAAATATACAGTAACAGTCGATAAATATGAAGTAGAAGTTAGTAACATGGGAGCTGTAGGAGAGGCAAAAGAAGCTGTAATACAAGCAAAGCTAACTTTAACATATAAAAACACAGAACAAAAAGCAGGAGAAAATGTTGCAAAAGTGGTAGATAAGAATGTGCCAATACCAACGAATTTTTATTATGTAGGTGGAACGAAGGATACAGGAGTTGTAATTTCTGATAATAGTGCAGATGAAAATAAAGGTGTTGATAGTAATTTAAGTGGTAACCAATTTGTATGGGTGCCAGTAAACCAAAATCAAAAATTACAAATAGATGTAACAAGTAAAGATGATATTTCTTCAATTTCTTTAAAAGACCCATTTGGAGAAGAAAAGCTTACAGAAAGTAATGTTGGAAAAACATATAATAAAAAAGACCAAGAACCAACAATAAATGGAACATATAGTCTTACAATAACTACTGTAACTGGAAAAACAAAAACAACAAAATTAGAGGTGCATAGCTTATATAAACAGGACTTTAGAGTAGATGAAACATTAAATGGAATGGCTGAAAGCCAAGGAATGAGTTTAGAGCAATTTGCTAAAAGTATGAATTTTGAAACAGTAGATGCAATGATAGAAATCTACTCTCAA
>ERZ827156.3888-NODE-3888-length-12800-cov-4.703727_pt1 | contig 12800 bp, 4 predicted proteins | sample MGYA00519919_ERZ827156 | MGnify/ENA primary metagenome ERZ827156 (study PRJEB31778, sample SAMEA3449269) | human gut metagenome | biome: human gut; feature: human-associated habitat; material: faeces | place: United Kingdom | collected 2010/2012 ... | reverse complement strand
GCTGCCGGAGCGGTGCTTAAGCCGCAAGGCGGGAATTGTGCGGTGTTGCCTTAGATAACGCAAAAGGCCGAACGGCAGGAGAACCGTTCGGCCTTTTGAATTATGATCGGGGTTATATCTTATGGTACTTGCGGCCGGTTTCTTCGTAAACAGGGTCACAGGTCAGGTTCATGCCAAGCTTTTTTAGGGTATCGGCGTCCACGCTGGACAGGATGACAGTGGAATGGACATCGCAGCCTTTGAGCATGGGCAGCTGGTGCATGGCGGCAGCTGCTGCGGCATTTTCAGTAACCGAGCTGGAAAGCGCGATGAGAATTTCATCCGTGTGCAGGCGGGGGTTGCGGCTGCCGAGATACTGGGTTTTTAGAGTCTGGATTGGCTCGATCGCATGGGCAGAAACCAGATTCAGCTCCTGATCAATCCCGGCAAGGCGCTTGAGTGCATTGAGCAACGCAGAGGCGGCAGCGCCCAGCAGTGGGCCGGTTTTGCCGGTTACAATAGTGCCATCCGGCAGTTCGATTGCCGCAGCAGGGCGGCCGCCGGTTTTATCGGAACAGGCGTGGGCCTGCTGTTCCACGGCGCGCATGCCGACGCTGACGCCCGCCTGGTTCAGCAGCAGTTCCAGCTTGTAGCGGTCATCCTTGACGATACCGCCGGTTTTCTGGTCGCACAGGCACTTGAAGTAGCGGCGGATAATTTCCTTGCGGGAAGCCTCCTGGCAGACTTCATCGTCAATGATGCAGTTGCCTGCCATATTAACGCCCATGTCGGTGGGCGAATGGTAAGGGCTTTTGCCCGCAATCAGCTCAAACATGGCATTGACAACGGGGAAAATTTCGATATCGCGGTTATAGTTGACCGCCGTTTTGCCGTATGCTTCCAGATGGAACGGGTCAATCATGTTGACATCGTTCAGGTCGGCGGTAGCAGCTTCGTAAGCAAGGTTGACTGGGTGCTTGAGGGGAATGTTCCAGATGGGGAATGTTTCAAATTTGGCGTAGCCAGCCTTGATGCCGCGCTTGTATTCATGGTACAGCTGGGACAGGCAGACGGCCATTTTGCCGCTGCCGGGGCCGGGAGCCGTGATAACGACCAGTGGGCGCTCGGTTTCGATGTAATCATTTTTGCCGTAACCGTCATCGCTCACAATGTGAGTCACATCGTTGGGGTAGCCAGCAATTTTGTAATGGCGGAAGGTACGGATGTTCAGCTCATTCAGGCGGCGCTCAAAAGCTTCCACTTCCGGCGCAGCGGTATACATGGTGATGCACACGCTGCCAACAAACAGACCCATGCCCTGGAACGCGTCAATCAGGCGCAGAACGTCCTGGTCATAGGTGATGCCGTAATCGCCGCGCATTTTGTTGCTGATGATGTCCTCGGCGCTGATCACAACCACGATTTCGGCTTGGTCTTTCAGCTGCAGCAGCATTTGAAGTTTGGAATCCGGCTGGAAGCCCGGCAGCACGCGGGAAGCATGATAGTCATCAAACAGCTTGCCGCCAAATTCCAGGTAGAGCTTGTTATCAAACTGGCTGATGCGCTCCCGGATATGGGCAGACTGCATGGCCAGGTACTTATTGTTATCAAATCCTATTTTCATCGGTATCCCTTTTTCCTGCTGTTTGGGCGCATGGCACAACACGGTGCGGTACCGCACGCCGGAACATAATTTTTCCAATATAAGTATTAGTATAACATAACCTGCGCGCGGGTGCAATCTTGCCAGGGCGGTTCGTATTAAATTTACTAGCATGCACAAAAATATAGTTCAACAGGGGCCTGTTTTTTGCCTTTGCTATTTTATGGAAGGGGGATTTCAATTATTTCCCATCCTGTCTTTTTCAGCCGTCAGGTGCCCATACTAAGGTGTATCTGAAAACAAAAAAATGACGGATATTTCGCAAACACAAGCAGGATTTAAGGCAAAGAGCCGCAGGAATCCTTTGTGGATTCCAAGGCGCTTTAACGCAAAATCCCGCTGTGTTTGTAGAAATAGACTAAATTTTCGACTTTTCAGATATACCTTAGTCCTATCTGAAACGTCAAAAAGCTCGTCTGTTTCAGTAAACGCAGCCGGATTTTGTGCTTGCGAAAGATCCGCTATTTTCGCTGCTCTCAGAGGCACCTCAGGAGCTGGCGCAGATAGAGATCGGCAAGGGGGAACCGGGAATCAGGGGCAGGGCAGGGGGAACAAAAAGCGAATGGCATATCTGCAGCAAACCCGCACCCCGTTGTAAAGGGAGAACGGCGTCCCGTTGGCGGGCGTGCAATCCACCAAACACACACCCGCCGCCGCAAACACCGCAAACCGTTTGCAGGGGCGCGGTGTACCCATCGCGCCGCAAAAAAGCGGGAACCGTGCGCCGCAAACCTGCCATCCCTCCCACAAGGCGCCCACCCAGCCGCCAGGCCCCGCCACAAACAGGCGCATGCGAAACAAATAATTGCGCAAAAACAGGGAAATGTAGCAAAAAAGGTGAATTTTGCTGCAAAGTTGCGCTCTGTGTGCGCAGAGGATCATAAACGCGCGGTCAAAGTATATAAAAGGGACCGCTGCCAAAAAGAAAATCAGGAATAAATTATACAAAGGCTTTGAATACATTGTATAATTGGAGGAAAACGCAATCAGTAAAAGTGCCGAAAAACAGGAATTTACGTGGATTGTATTGCCTTTCTGGTATAAAGGTGCTATACTTCAACACTGAAAAGTAAATGCGCAATGAGAAGATTCGATGCGTAATTTTTTTGAAAACAACATGGCAACGGTTGCGCAAGTAAAAGAAGCTGGCTTCTTTTACTGTTTCACAGGGATCCCCTGTGGAACAATGTGCTTTCATTAAACCAGCGCGAAAGGCGAGTGAGCAGATTGAATAGAACAGGAAAAAACACAACAGGTTGGGCGCGCCGGCTGACAGCGCTGCTTGTCACCGCTTGCCTGGTTATGGCAATGGCCCTGCCTGTATACGCCGAGGTGGATCTTCTGCCCGACGCACCTGACGAAGTAGAGCTGCTGGAGGATGAGCAGGGAACGGCCTCCGGGGAGAATACCGCTCCGCCGGAGCAGAACGCCGCCACCCCGGAACCGGAACAAAGCGCCGAGCCGGAGCAGCCCGCCCCGACCGAAACGCCGGAGCCCACGGCAGAACCCACCCCGACCCCGGAACCGGCAGCCACCGCAACGGCCACCCCTGTGCCGACCGTGACCCCCACCGCCACCCCAGAACCGACCGAACAGCCGCAGAAGATGTACGCCGCAACAAGCGTGGATAACGTGCAGGCAGTTAGTGAGCCGGAAGCGACAGATGGATTCACGGTTTACTTTGTCGTTCCGGATACGATGCCAGGTAATAATGAGACGGTGACCGTTTTAGATTCCGATGAAATTAAATTTAATGTAAGAACTGATAGAAAACCGGGCAATTCTAAGAATGATGAGTGGTGGCTTCAGCTTTCAATGGAGCCGACCGGATGGAAAACAGAAGATGGACATAAGATTTATGCCGTTAAGAATTGTAAAGATATATTAGGAGATAACTTTCTAGAAATACAGTTCCAGTTATACAGGGATGGTGGTTGGACAGCACAGATTACGCTAAAGGAGCAGGAACCGAAACCTATAAACTTCTACAATAACAAAATGTATGATCCAACTAAAAATGCCGATCCAACTAAAGGTGAATGGACAGACGATTCCATCCTGACGAGTCATACATACTATGCAAACAAACCCATCAAGTTCGAAAACCGCAGTACAGCTAATTTAACGAACGTAAAGGCAAATTTCTATATCCCTGATGAAAAAAGTGGAAACTTAACATTGGTTAATGGTGACGCAGCGGCTCAAAATGTTCCTGAGGGAGAATTCGTTAGTTTTACCATCCCAGAACAGGCATGCTCTTATGTTCAGTTTACATGGGATGAGGACGGTGAAGAAAAATCCAGCAAATTCTATAACTTCTATAACGAATCTGTTAGTGGTAATGATAAAGAATCCTTTATGTACAGTGAAACAAGTAACTGCTTTATCTATACTGGCGCAGACAACGTAAGATGGGGTAGAGAAAACTCTTTCCGTATCTATTACGATGCTACTTTCTCAAAGCTGCCAACAACAGGAACGGGTGATACTAGCGGCAACTATTCAATCCCAAAAGCCAATAATTCAGAGACCATTTATTATCGGATAAAAGGAGGCAACGGAAACTCCGAAAAAGGCACGCTGGTAAAAGATGATACAAACGAAAACCTTTATTATGTTGACATTCCCCAAGAATATAGTTCAAATAGTTCAATCATCTTTTCCGGTGAAGAAATTAACGATGACAATGCGACAAAAGGAAATGGAGTAAGTACAGAGTGGCTGGAGATTCCCACAGATGGCAAAAATTGCTTCTATGCGGATACGAATGACGATGCAGTATATAAAGGTACCACTCGTGGCGGCTACTGGGCTCCAAAAGGTACCCTGCGTGATGCCGAAAAGGGGAAAGATACTGGCACTAAAGTAGTAGATATTAAATCCGCTCCTTTTACGGAAGAAGCAAACACAAAATATGTTACCAGTACGCTGTATGACTATTATACAGATTACGAACTGAACGGCAATAACCGTGGCAGTTACGATCAAAGTTCTCCTACTGTAAGTCACCGCAACTGGGTACCCTTCCGCCAGTTCGATCAGGCGCTGAGCGATTATTATAAGGATGCAAAGGCCGAATACCCGATTTATACCGGACATTTTCAGCCTGGAGGAGGAACTAACTTTAGCGATATTGCTACTACATTAAATTTGTTTGGGTACGACAAATTTAAGCGTTTCATGGCAATCAATAACTCTCAGTATAATGAAGATCCTCAAAACAATGACAATAATCATACATACTATGCCTATCAGGGCTTGGTTAAGGATACAACATCCACCGGTAAAGCAACAGGTGAACCGCTGCTGAAAGGTACAGGAGCAGTAGAACCGCACTTTAACAAAGAATTCCTCTTAGGAAAGAATAGTAAAAATGCAAAGCTTGGTGAAGTGTACGACAACGTTGCGTTCCCCTTTACCAAGAAACAGATTTTTGGTGAGGATCAGGGCGTTGATTATTGGTGCTTTGACAGCAAGGATACAACCTTGTATCTAAAACAAAATTCGGAACAAAATTCGGATTCAAAATATTTTCTCCAAAGCCAAAGTGCCAATAACAGAGAGTCTTCAAAGAATGTGAGTGCGTCATCGAACCCGAAAGACCCTTATGGCTACTTCCCGTTCAATGAAACAGCAAAGCCTGGTGTGTTTTCTACCTACAATTACGGCTTTGGCACCAAGCTGCAGATGGATTTTACCCTGACGGATGACGGCATGGTGGAAACAGAAAAGGCAGATGGAACAACGGAAAAAACCAGCATCAAGTTCTTCTTCTCCGGTGACGATGACGTTTGGGTATTCATTGATGGCCAGCTGGCGCTTGACGTTGGCGGCGCCCATGGTGAGGTTTCCGGCCTGCTGGAATTTGGCAAGGCAGATGAAAAGAATAATAGTGTAACAGCCTATGTCAGAAGGGTCAAAACAGGCGGAACGTCAGGTAGTGATAAAGATGATAAGAATGGCAATTCCCCTGTCAAGACCGTAACATATAATAAAGAGGTCATCAATTTCTACGCGCAAGGCACTACTCTTAATGACCTCGACAAAGGCAAAAAGCACACCCTTACCATGTACTATATGGAACGCGGTATGTGGGAGTCCAACATGGCGGTGGCGTTCAACTTCCCGGATAATAACGAGCTGCAGGTTCAAAAAGAAGTCGATCTGACCAACGTTACTGATGATGACTTCAAAAACTGCTTTGAAGACCAGAAAATCTTCAACTTCACCATCCAGAACCAGGCAACCCATTATGGAGAAAAAGTGGCCGTTGGCTCGGATACAAGTATTCCGCCCCAAGAGGTGAAATTGACTGCGGATAGTATCGAGATTAAACCCGCAACCCAATCAACCGAAGGGGACTACATTTTCAAGTTGGATACAAACCCCCATCCAGATTCCGTGCAAGATACCGAACAGGTCCTTCACTGGTACGCACGCTATACGGATACGGAACCCGTCAGTGCAGCGCGTAAGCAACGTTATGGCATCCTGACGCTGAATGCCCCCATCAATATCAAAGACAACATGCGCTTCCTTACGTTCCAGGTTTACGTTGATCCAAAGGATGGTGGAGGTGAACTTTCCCTCAACAACCTGTATCTGGAACTGCTGGATGAAAATGACGTCCAAAAAGGTAGCCTTGACACAACAGGCATTAACGGCGCAACGTATGGCTCGGTCGAACTGAAGACAGGCAAATGGGTCACCGTAAAGCTGGACCTGCACAAGATGAAAGAGCGGGACGGTTTTAGCGGCAACGTCAAAACCATCCGCGTGGGCGATAACTATAACCGCAACATCTATTTCAGGAACTTTACCTTCATTCCCAAAGCGGTGCCAAGTAAGATGACCGGCTTTACAACCGATCAGGAGAAAATCCCGGATTACGGCTCCGCCAAAACCGGTCAGTTGCAAAACGCCATAAACGCACAGTACACATCCACCAAGGACAACGGCACCCAGTTGGTGGACGATGACGGACGCTTTGTTCTGGAAGATGGAGAAACCGTTACCTTCAGTGACCAGTTCCGCCGCGGCAGCTACATTTCGCTCAAAGAGGAACTGAACCGAAACCTGTACGACACCACATGGACGGTGTGCGAGAACGGGAAGGCGGTTACTTCGATGAAGGGCGATAGCGAATCCGTGACAGTTACCGACACGAACAAGTCGCTGGACAAGCAGGAGGGAAGCAGCCCCAATGATGGCCGAACGGAAAAAATAAGACCGAATGATGATCAAACGGGTAATAGCTATACCGGAAACAAACCCTCCGCCGACACCATCGTCTTCCGCTCCTATAAGGACCCGGACGAAAATAGCTCCACGCTGACAAAGCTAAAGGTAAAATACGTCAACACCGTCAAAACCGGCGGGCTGAAAATCCAAAAGAAGGCCGCAGACGGTGAGAAAGATACCATTAAAGGTACCTACACCTTCAAAGTTACCTTTAATGATGTTGGCGGTGAGGGTCTGGAAAAAGAGCCCATCATAAAGTATGTTGAGATCAACATGAGCGATGAGAACAACTCAGAACACACCGGAACCATCACCGGCATCCCCGTTGGCACCCGCTATACCATCGAGGAAGTCAAAACCGATGATTCCAGACTGCAAAGCGTAACCGTTCCGGATGGTCAATACGCCCATGTGATCGACAACACCATGGTGGAAGGCGAGATTGTGGCGAGCGAAAATCCGAGCAATCCGAACGATCTGAAAGTTACCGCAATCTTTACCAACACCCAGCGCAAACTGATCAACATTGAGTTCGACAAGCTCTGGAAAGATGCAAATGATACGGTCCTTGGTACAACGAACCAGCCGAACGAGATTTACATCCAGCTCCAGCGCAAAAACAGTGCTGCGGATGCCCAATGGGAGGTTGTTGACTACCCGACCTCGGGCAGCAAATATGTTACGGTTCGCCATACAGATAACGGCTGGCTGTATCCCTTTAACAACCTGGATCAGTACCCGGTTGGCGGCAGTGCGGATAATAACTATATTTACCGCATTGTGGAAGGTACGGTAGAAAAGGGTGAATTTAAACAGGCAGCGAAAGACGGAACCATTACGATTAACGGCAATACGTTTGTTGTAACGGCTGAAGCAACAGCAAACAGCGAAAAGGACAGCGAAACCGGCGCAACTACAACGCCAGCCACAGTAACCCCCGATGGAACCATCACCGGCGGCAGCGGCAAGATTGTGCTGACCAACACGCTGCAGAACCCGAAGTTTGTACTGAATATCATCAAGAAGGACGCGGAAAGAGACGAAAATGACAAAGATGTGCCCTTGGGTGGTGTTGAGTTCAAGCTGGAAAAGCTGGTCGAAACAACCGAAGGAAAAACGCAGGTAGATACTACCTATACCGGTACAACGGACGGCAACGGCAAAATAACCCCGAACCCGTTCACAGATCTGGAACCCGGTACATACCGCCTGACGGAAACCAAGGCACATCCGGGGTACAACCTGTTGGCACAGCCAATTGAGATCCAATTTACCCAAGGCGGCGAGTGTTTTATTGATGGGGAGAAAATTACGGACACAAAAACGTTTGTGCAGTCCGGCAACACCTACACCATGAACCTTACCGTTCTGAACCGTAAAACGCCTGAGCTGCCCCACACGGGTGCAGACGCGCCAAGCCTGTGGTTGCTGATCGGCATGCCGCTGGCGGTGGCAGGGCTGTTGATATTCACATTCCGCTACAACAGGAAAGGGGGCCGGCGACATTAACCATCCCCCGGAAACCCAGCAACCCCCAGGGTACAGGGCCTGCCCGCCCGTGCGCACCCGTTTACGGCAGGGCGCAGCCTTAAGCCAAGTGGGCAAGCGGCCCAGTTTTTCCTCCTTTTTTCTTCACGGCACAGTGCGGGCGGCGCGGCAGCGTTTCCCCGCTGCAGCGCCCCGCACTGCACGCCGTGCTGATGCAGAACCCTTAAGCCGGGCGGCCCCGCCGCCCATCCGATGATGATTTTTTTAAGAGAAGAGGTACTGAAATGAAAAAAGCAAAACGTTTTCTCACAGGCCTGTTGAGCGCCGCTCTGGCCCTCAGCCTGTGCGCCATGCCAGCAATGGCAGATGATGGCAGTGGAACAACACCGGCACCCACTGCAAATCCGGTTTGGACGCAGGATACCGGTTCCATTACGATTCATAAATATGAGTGGAACGATGATACTAGAGGGCCTGCAACCGGCGAGGCAGAAGACGCAGGGAGTCTTCCTTCGAATGACAAAGGTGAAACGCCTACTCCGTTGGCAGGTGCAACCTTTACCGTTTATCAGGTTAAGAATGCAGAAGATCTGAAAAAATATTATGATGGTAAAGATGTAGCTTGGCCTACAAGCTGGGAAGATTATGCAGAACCTGATACTACTACCGGCGGTTATAAACTGAAGAGTGACGTGACTGCAACTGTAACTGAAGTCGATTCGAAAACGACAGATACCAGTGGCGTTGTTAAGTTTGAAGAATTGCCTTTGGGTCTTTACCTTGTGCTTGAAACCGAAACACCGGATTCTGTCAGGACTGCATGTGAGCCGTTCTTTGTCTCTGTTCCTATGACAAAAGTCTCGACTGATACGAATGGCGGTCTGACTGATTGGCTGTACGATGTTCATGTCTTCCCGAAAAACTCTACTGCATATGGTCAGGCTGTTTTGCAGAAAGTCGGTAAGCAGAGCGGTACAGATACAGAAGTTACAGCCATGCAGAGCTACAAGTTTAAGCTCTATAAGAAGAATGAAGACGGAACATGGACTTGGGTTGAGAAGAAGCCTGCAAATGGCGTAGATAATGCAGGCGAGTGGCTTGACGCAGCTAATAAAACGGGTGTCCTTACCACGGGTGCAGATGGCAAAATCAGCGTTTCTGGTTTGACCAAAGGTGTATATGCCTTTGTGGAAACTGAAGTTAATGCAAACGATGGTTACATTTTGGATTCCGGCATTGCCTATGTTTTTAAGATCGGTGACAATGGCGAGATGGTTGCAGCGACCGAAAGTGATATTGAAGGCGCGCAAAAGCCTGAAACTAGTGTAAAGAGCTTTGACACTACTGCTTTTAGTGGAGCACAGGTTAAAGTAAAGAACTACAAGCCGGACTTCAAAAAAGAAATTACAGGTAAAAAGGATGCAGACTATGGCATTGGTGATGATGTTCCGTATACTCTGACTGTCAATGTTCCTGAAAACGTTGCAAAACTGAAGACTTTCACCGTATCTGATGAAATGAATAGCGACCAGCTGGTTGTTAATAGTGATATTGATGTTAAAGGAAAAGTTGGCGAAGCTGAAGAAACGACATTTAAAGAGGGTACTGAGTATACCCTGACGATAACGAATGCTGAGGGTAAGTCTGGCTTTACGATTGCATTTGCTACTGACAAGATTGCGGCATATGCAGGTGGAACCATTACCATTACCTATACCGCAAAGCTCCAGGACGACGCTTCGGTTGGTGCAGTGGGCAATGTAAACAGTGCCGACCTGAAATACTCCAAGAAGACAAATATTACCACTACTGAAGCGGATCCTCCGTATGATATCCATGACGAAGCTGTTGTTTATACGTTCAAGACTGGCATCCTGAAACAGAATGAGGATGGCGAACCGCTGAAGGATGTTGAATTTACCCTTTATAAAAAGTATGATGCAGAAAAAGATACGATGAACAAAAATGGCACCGTTAAGTTTATGGGTGCTGATAAGACCCTTTTAACGCCTGAGGAAGCAGCAGCAAAAAAGCTGAACGATACTGTTAGTGATGAGCCTAAGTGGTTTGCTGTTATGGATTTGAAGACGGAGGCCGACGGTAAGGCTGTTGCAAAAGGTTTGCCGACTGGCGAGTATAAGCTGGTTGAAACCAAGACTCACAAAGGCTATAACCTGTTGACTGGTCCGGTGGACGCAAACCTGACTCTGGACTACACCACCGCATGGAGTGATACGAAAACCTTTGATAGCAACACGGGTGAACTGATTAAGCATGACTACAATAGCACCGTGGTTAAGAATGGCGATACTCCGTACAGCTATGCAGAGATCGTCATCATCAACCGCAAGGGCTTCAACCTGCCCACCACCGGTGGTTTCGGCACCCTGCTGTTCAGCGGCATTGGCGTGCTGCTGGTTGTGGCCGGTGTTGGCGTGCTGCTGAGCCTGAAAAAGAAGAACCGCACCTGATGCGCCCGCCGCAAGGCAAAACAATGTTACAATTCACCAATAGGGTATAGAGGGATAATCCATCATACACAGGGGGAGGGCCGGATTTGGCCCTCCCCCTATGGTGGGTTATTGGGAAATAAATTTTTTTGGGTGTACATGGCCGTTGTTCGGTTGATTTTTTAGGTTCTGCGTGGGGAACCACCCTACGGGTTAGGTTTGTGGCGGGGAACCACCCCTCAGGCCGCTCCGCGTCCAGCTCCCCTCAAGGGGCGCCAATATCTCGCGTGGGGAACCTAAAAATAAATAGGGCAAGGCCCGTCAACGGGCCGATGGCGAGCATCGGCCCCTACAAATGATTTGCAATGTTTGCGGCGCGGGGTGGATGGGCGGCAATTATTAGGCCCGTCAAACGGGGCATCGGGGACGCCGCCCCCTACATGCAGGGCGAGGTTTATTACAATTTTGTGGTGTGCAACGCCGTAAGGCCCTACAGATTATTTTATTGTTATTCACTACCCTAAAAACCACCCCCAACCCAATATCTCCTGAGCGGCGCAATGCGCCGCGGTCCACCACAATTATTCATTATTCTTTATTATTTATTCTTTTGCCTACTTCCAATTCCTAATTTCTAATTTCTAATTGCATCAGCTCCCAACTTCAACCCTCTCACGGAAAGGTTCGCGGTGACGCTATGGATACCACAACAAAACTAAAAGTCGGCTTTGCGGCCTTGATGATCCTGTCCGGCATTGGGGTGGCATCGTACCCGGTTATCAGCAACGCGGTGGCGCAGCGCCACGCCAGCGAAGCGATCCAAAATTACGATGATACCGTAAAAAGCATGGATACCGAAAAACTGGACGCCGCCAAGGAGGCCGCCCGCCGCTATAACCAGCAGCTGGACAGCGCCGTGGAGCGCGATGCTGCAGGCGAAGCGGAGGATACCGGCACCAGCTATGTGGACCTTGTGGATGTGGGCGAAAGCCTGGGGTATATCACCATCCCGAAAATTGACGTCAACCTGCCTATTTACGAAGGCACCAGCGATGATGTGCTGCAAAGGGGCGTTGGCCATCTGGAAGGCTCCAGCTACCCCCTTGGCGGCGAAAGCACCCACAGCGTGCTGACCGGCCACCGCGGTCTGGCCGAGGCGGTGCTTTTTACCGATCTGGACAAGCTGGGCGAGGGTGACCACTTTTACCTGCACATTATGGACGAGGTGCTGGCCTATCAGGTCGATCAGGTCAAGGTCGTGGAGCCGGAACGCACCGAGGTATTGGTCGCACCGGTCAATCCGGCACAGCCGGTGGAGTTGCATTACATGCATGCGGGGGACGCCGGTGCGGATCTCGTGACGACTGCACATGTGGAATTGGGACCCTTCCAGCGTGCACTGGTCCCAACCGGTGTACGCATCGCCTTGCCCGCCGGCTATGTCGGCCTGGTGCACCCGCGATCGGGATTGGCCGTGAAGCAGGGGGTGACGGTGCTCAATGCGCCGGGGACCATAGATGCCGGATATCGCGGTGAGATCAAGGTGCCGTTGATCAATCTCGATCCGGAACACACCGCGGTGTTCGAACCGGGCGACCGTATTGCGCAGCTGGTGATTCAGCGCTATGTGCAGGCCGAATTCATCGAGGCGTCCGTATTGCCGGGTTCCGACCGAGCGGAGCGTGGGTTCGGCTCGAGCGGAGTGTGACGCGCGCATCCATGCCTGTTCACGCATGGATGTGCGATGTGCATTTCGGAGGCAAAACGACTAATCTCAAATCCATATCGGAGGAGAGCAAGGAGGGTTGAGAGCGATGAGCGAGCATGAAGAGGATCTGCGCCCCGCCAACATGCTGGGCTGTGAGATCAGCCCGAATCCACTTGACCCACTGGCACCGATCGAGGCGATGTGCCGACAGCACCATCCCGATGAGGACATGGAGATTCTGTCACGCGCTTACACCCGCGCGGTGATCCAG
>ERZ827156.3887-NODE-3887-length-12801-cov-3.359250_pt1 | contig 12801 bp, 9 predicted proteins | sample MGYA00519919_ERZ827156 | MGnify/ENA primary metagenome ERZ827156 (study PRJEB31778, sample SAMEA3449269) | human gut metagenome | biome: human gut; feature: human-associated habitat; material: faeces | place: United Kingdom | collected 2010/2012 ... | reverse complement strand
TTTCCTAAATATTTTGCTGCAATAACAACTTGTTTATTGGCAGCCACCAAACGAATGGCATCTACGATCGTATCCCTAGAAATCATAATAATAGGAATAATGATAGAAATTGTCCCATCACTTGCTAGTAAAAGAAAAATCGTATTAATTAATAGTTTATCTGCAATCGGATCAGCAAACTTACCAAAAGTTGTAATTAATTTAGATTTTCTCGCAATTTGTCCATCAAAATAATCAGTTAACGAAGCAACCGCAAAAATAATAAAGATAACAATATTAACAAGTGAAATACCAGCATTCAAAATATGATACATAGGTACATTGATTCCAAACGTTGCATAAGGAAACATATAAATAAGAATAAGAATTGGAACAAGGATTATTCTTGTAATCGTTAATTTATTAGGTAAATTCATTATTTGACCATCGTTAATTTAAATGTTCTTACTCTACCATTAGAGCTTGTTCCATAATGATCATTTTCTTCTAATGGAATTTTTTGATCATTAATATAATAACGATGTCCTAAGTTCCAACTATATGAAAATTCCAAATATTGGAAATCATTCACATTAAATTCTAGTTCAACACTTTCACATGCAGAATCATCTTTTAAAGCATCTGATGCTGAAATACTAGCAAGATTACTACTATAAACACCTTTTTTAAATGTATCAGTTTGATAACTGTTAGGATCACCATTAACATGTAGATCAACAGTTGTCGCAAATGTAAAGTCTACTTTTAATTTAAAAGTTTCTTGATCATATCCATCAGGTAATTTAAAACTATAATCACCATCAGCATTTTTAGTAAAAGTTATTTCAGTAGATGTTTGTTCATCTTTTTTCGTTGTATCAGATTTTGTTGTTTTCTTTTTATCTGTTTCTGTTGTTTTCTTCTTTAAAGTTTCACTTGTTTCTGTTTTAGATGTATTACTATTTTTAAATGATGAATCATTTGATTTCGTAAAGACAAATGAATATCCAAGTACAATAATAATAGCAATGACAATAATAATGACAATTGCATATTTAACATATCTTAAGATATAGTGATCTTCATAAACTCCCTTTCTTGTCTGTTGTTTTTTAGTTGGTTGAATATTTTTTACTTTATCTACAAAAGTAACAGATCCTATATCTTCTTTTTTATTTTCTAAATCTTTTAAATCAGCCTTTTTAATTTCTCTCGTAATTGCATAATAATCATCAGCAATCGTCTCATCTATTTCTAAGTATCTTGCTATTTTTTTAAGATACATTTTTACATATAGCTCGTCTCCAACAAATCGTTCAAAAGCACCGTCTTCTATATCTTTAATGATATTAACAGATAACAATGTTGCTTCTGCGACTTCCTCTATTGTAACGCCTTTGGCAATGCGGGCTGCTTTTATCTTTTCACTTATTTTGTCCATAAAGACATCCTCCTTTACACTTAGGCATAATTAAACAAATAAATTATAGCACAAATGTTTTATTTGACAAATACAAAAGCTCATTTTATTTCTAATATATTATATACATAAAAAATGTCTTTTTTATGTCCAAAAAGAAAAAAAGCTTAAAAAAGCTTTTTTTATAACGTAATAATTCCAAATGTTGATAAAATATAACTTAATAAAATAATTAATAATGTTGGAATACAAATATATTTCATCACAATATTATAGACTTTTTCTCTTTTAAAAGCAGATGATATTTTAATTTCATTTGAAATTGTTTTTAATTTTGTTACAAAAATAATTAATAAAACTGTACATAACGCTGAAATTGGCATCATACATGAATTTGTGACAAAATCAAAGAAATCTAATAAAGTCATTCCTAATGGTTGAATCCATCCTAAAACACCATAGCCAAGTGAAATAGGAATTCCTAAAACTAACATTTCAATAATCATTGCTAAAGCTGCTTTTTTTCTAGAAATATGGAATTGTTCCATCAATGTTGCACAAGAACATTCCATTAAAGAAATAGCTGAAGTTAAAGCAGCAAATAAGACAAGTAAAAAGAATACCCCACCTATAAATCCACCTAATTTTAATGAATTAAAAACTTTAGGCATTGTAATAAACATTAAAGACGCTCCAGCATTTAAACTATCTTTTCCTGAAAATGCAAAGACTGCAGGAATAATCATTAACCCCGCTAAAAAAGCAATTAAAGTGTCCATAATTTCTACTTGAGAAATTGCTTTTTCCATATCAACATCTTTTTTCATATAAGAACCATATGTAAATAAAATACCCATTCCAATTGATAAAGAATAAAACATTTGTCCCATTGCTGAAATAACTGTCATAATACTAAACCTTGAAAAATCAGGAATAATATAATACTTCAAACCTTCAATTGCCCCTGGTGTCATTAAACCATAGATTGAAATAAAAATAGCTATTACTACTAAAATAGGCATTAAAATCTTACTTACCTTTTCTATTCCTTTTTCTACCCCTTTAATAACCACAATAAAAGTTAAAACAGCAAAAATCACTAACCAAAAAGCTGGACTAATTGGATTAGCAATAAAATTTGAAAAATAGGTATCTTGTGTCAAGATTTGACTTGATCCTCTTAAATATTCAAATAAGTATTTACATACCCAACCACCAACAACACAGTAATAAGGAACTATTAACATTGGAATAATTGAATTCAACCAACCACCAATCTTTAATTTTTTTGCTCCTAAGATTTTATATGCTTTGATTGGATTGTTTCCGGTCTTTCTTCCTAATGCTGTTTCACTTACAAGTAAAGCAAAACCAACTGTAAACGCTAAAATAATGTAAGTAAATAAAAAAGTACCTCCACCATATTTAGCCGCAAGATATGGAAAACGCCAAATGTTTCCTAATCCAACAGCTGACCCAGCAGCCGCCATAACATATCCTAAACGGCCTGAAAAACTTGATTTTTTATTTGTTTCCATCGAATTTCCCCTTTTTAACATATAAAAAAATTATATTGAAACCTCATAAAAAGTCAACTTTATTGTGAAATTAATAACAAAATTCTCTTTTTTTACATTTTAAAACAAAAAAACAGCCCTCATTGAGGACTGTCTTATTATTATAATAATGATTTATATAATTCTTTGATTTCTTCTACACTTGTATCTCTTGGGTTACCTGGACAGCAAGCATCAGCTAAAGCAGATTCACTTAAGAATTGTAAATCTTCTTCTTTAACGATTTCTTTTAAGTCAGCTGGAATACCAACATCTTTAGATAATTGTTTAACTGCATCTACAGCTGCTTTACGATATTCTTCTTGAGACATACCAGTAGTATCTACACCCATTGCTTCTGCAATGTCTTTATATTTTTCACCAGTATATGGTGCATTATATTCCATAACTGTTGGTAAGATGATAGCATTAGCAACACCATGAGGTGTATCATATAAAGCTCCAAGTGGATGAGCCATTGAGTGAACTAATCCTAAACCTACGTTAGAGAATCCCATACCTGCAACATATTGACCTAAAGCCATACCTTCTCTACCTTCAGGAGTATTTTCTACTGCACCTCTTAATGATTTAGAAATAATTTCGATAGCTTTGATATGGAACATATCTGACATTTCCCAAGCACCTTTAGTAATATAACCTTCGATAGCATGAGTTAAGGCATCCATACCTGTAGCAGCAGTTAATCCTTTAGGCATTGATGACATCATATCTGGGTCAACGAATGCTACAACTGGAATATCATGTACGTCTACACATACCATTTTACGATCTTTTTCAACATCTGTGATTACATAGTTGATTGTTACTTCAGCTGCTGTACCAGCAGTTGTTGGAACAGCAAAGATTGGTGTACAAGGATTTTTAGTTGGTGCAACACCTTCTAAGCTTCTTACATCAGCAAATTCAGGGTTTTTATCAATAATACCTACTGCTTTTGCTGTATCCATTGATGAACCACCACCAATAGCAATCATATAATCTGCTCCAGCATCATGTAATGCTTTAACACCTTGTTGAACATTTTCAATTGTTGGATTCGGTTTGATATTAGAATATAGTTCATAAGCTAATCCTGCTTTATCTAATAAATCAGTAACTTTTGCTGTTACTCCAAATTTTACTAAGTCTGGATCTGAACATACTAAAGCTTTTTTGAATCCTCTTGCTTTTGCTTCTTCAGGAATTGATTCAATTGCTCCTTTTCCATGATAACTTGTTTCATTTAATACAAATCTGTTTGCCATAATTAAATCTCCTCTTTTCTAACTACACATATTTTAGTATCATGTGAAAATAAAAACAAGTTACACATAAGGCTATGTGTAACATTTCACAAGTTTTATTTAAAATATTTTTATAATATGTCATAATAATAAACATGGAGGAATATCATGAAATATTATGCTGTAAAAAAAGGAAGACATCCAGGTATTTATACTACTCGGAAAGATTGTCAAAAAGAAGTCGACCATTTTAAAGATGCTAAATACAAAAGCTTTGATTCTAAAAAAGAAGCTTTAGCCTATTTAAAACAAAATAATCAAAAAAGTTCATTACATTCAAAACAAGAAACAACAAATCAAAGAAAACAAAATAAAGATAAAATATCATTAAGTAAAGATCAATATAAAGCTTATCAACAATTATTATCTGGAAATAATGTTTTTTTAACAGGTGGCGCAGGTACTGGTAAATCTTTTGTTTTACAACTTTTTATTAATGAAATGGAAAAACAAAATAAAAATGTTATTGTTTGTGCTCCTACCGGTATTGCTGCTATTAATATTCAAGGTGTTACTATCCATCGTTGTTTTCAAGTTTCTCCAGAGCCTCAAGTAATCAAGCATATTAAAAAAGTTCCTCAAGTGGTAAAAGAAAGTGACATTATTGTTATTGATGAAATTAGTATGTGTCGTATTGATCTATTTGATTTTGTTGTAAGAACAATTATGAAAGCAGAAGAAAACTCATTATCTCGTAAACAAATCGTCGTTGTTGGAGACTTTTTCCAACTACCTCCTGTTACTACAGATAATGATTTAGAAGTATTAAAAGAAATTTATGAAAATTATCATAAAGGTTATGCTTTTGAATCAACAAACTGGCAAGATTTAAATTTTCAAACAGTTGAATTAAAACAAGTCATACGACAAAAGAATCCTGAATTTATTCATGAACTGAATAAAGCACGTATTGGTGATTATTCATGTGTTCATTATTTTAATACGCATTGTCAAAAGACTCTTTTTGAAAATGGTATTATTCTTACAGCAACTAATAGAAAAGCTGAACAAATCAATCATGATAGACTTTCCAAAATACCTTACAAAGCTAAAGTCTATCATTCAAGAATTGTTGGTGATGTTAAAAATTCTGATAAACCTACTCTAGATGAACTTCATTTAAAAATTGGTGCTCGTGTGATGGTTTTAATTAACGATACAGAACAAAATCTTTATCAAAATGGTTCATTTGGAAAAGTTTATAAATTAGAAGATGAAAGTGTTACTGTTCTCTTAGATACAAATAAAACACTTGTAACCTTTGGTTATCATGAATGGGCCATAGAAAACTATGTACTTTCTAAAAGAAAAGAAGGAGATATTGAAGATAATCATTTATCTAAAGAAAAAGTAGGTGCTTTTTATCAAATTCCTTTAAAACTTGCTTACGCTATTACAATGCATAAAAGTCAAGGTCAAACCTATGATCAAGTAAATCTTATTCCTTATTCATTTGATAATGGCCAACTCTATGTTGCCTTAAGTCGTGTTAAATCTATTGAAGGACTTTGTTTAATTAATCAATTAAGACAAGAAAATCTTATTTGTAGTCAGGAAGTAAAAGACTTTTATCATATTGGTTCATATAAATCAAAAGACAAACTAATCTATGAGTTAGGTAAAAAAGTTTTAAATAGTCATTTAACTTATCCTAAAGAAATACAAGATTTAATTGATTATATTCATAAAATGAGTTAATACGTAATCATTTAAACTATTGATAAATAAAAAATCAATTCTTCAATATATTCATAATTATGATCTAATTAATAAATATATGAAAAAGTCTGCTTTCTTAAGTATAATAATTATTTAAAAATCTATTAAATTACAATTATTGGCAAAGCGACCAATAAAATAACCGTAAAATAAATACGGTTGAATTTGTGGTCTTTTTTAGTATGATAATTATAAATATGGACATATTTTTAAGAGAAATACTCATGAAAGAAATACATATTCCAAAACTAAATAAAGAAATCACAGAATATTTTTTTAATATATTGGACCTTTTTTCAAAGTGTGAAGGCTTACCATCAAATAATCAAAATTTAAGTTTTGATTATATAGAATATAAAATAAAAAAAGTAATCCATATTGATTTTATCAATAAAATTACTTTAAAAACACTCAATATAGTAATCTTAGTTTACTAAAACTACCATATTGAGTACATATTGCAATTTTTTATTTCTACTCTCTACTTTATCAACACTTACTAAATATTAAATATTTTAATTAGGATCTAGTTATTTATTTTCATTATATTGATCAATAAGTTCTATCATTTTTCCCGCATTTGTTCCTATTGATTTATACAGTTTCCTATTTCCTATAACATAAAACTCTTCTTTTGCTCTTGTTACAGCAACATTGATAATATTTGGTTTTGATACAGCCCAACTTGCTGCACCCTTACTTTTAAAATCTGCACCCATTACAAAATAAACAATTTTTGCTTCTTTACCTTGAAAAGTATGTACGGTTCCTACATTTATTGGTTTCTTATTTTTATCATATTTTGTAAATTTAATACCATCAAAATTTTTTAATTCTTTAGCTAATTCATTTGCAACATGTTTAAAAGGTGAGATAACAAAGATTTCCTCTTTTAATTTCGAATTTTTTTCTATCTTATCTTTAATTAATTTTTTTAAAATTTCTGCTTCTTCTTTGACATATTTATTACTTGCCGTTCCTTCAACATGATACCATTTTGCTTTCCCATTTGCCTTATCTTTTCCTTAGATCATTATAAGATATCCTATTTGAAATTGTAAACATTGGATTATCTGATCTTCGATGTACCCAAAGAGGAATACCAATCCAGTGATCTTGATCTTTATAATAGCCATACGGACTTACTTCGTCTAAAAGAGTTTGCGTCGAAGCATCTGGAGATATATATTTATCTCCAACTTTATATTCATTTTTTATAATACTTAAAATTCCTGATTCTAAAGTTAAAACAGGTTGTATCTGTTCGGGATCACCAACTGCCATAATTTTTTTACTTCTAAAGATAGCTCCTACGCTAGCTTGTGGCAACGCTTGTCCTGCTTCATCAATAAAAAGATTACTGATTGAATTTTCCGGCATATAATAAAACATACTTCCAAAACTAGCAAATGTTGTACTTATTACTGGTATAGTGAAATTAATCCATTGCCAAGCATTAACTATAAGATCTTTATTTGAGGCGTATTCTTCTCGATTTTTCCAAATAATTTGCGCTGACTTAACACTTTTTTTATTTTCATATAAAAATTGTTTTCTAACCTTTAATGCGCTAATAAATAATTTTGTTTGTAATATTCTGAATTTTTTATCAAACCATGGATTACTCTTTTGTAATTCATCATTGCTCACTTCAAAATTTAATTTTTGAATATCTTTTGGGTCTATTTTTTCATTCAAAGAATTAATTTTCATTTCTAATAAACTGATTTTATCATTATATTCTTTTTCTTTAGAATTCATTCCCTGTTTAAGTTTTTCAATCTCACTATTTGAAAAATCATATTTTTCTTGATATTTATTTTTTTCTTTTTCATTATTACTAATTTCTTGATTAAGATTAGATAATTCATTTAGGCAATCATTTCTTTTATTGTTAAATATTTCAATTTCTTCTATATATTTTTTTGCTTCTATTGTTTGAAACATTTTTTTCAACCACAAAAATGCAGGTTTCTTTATTTGTAATAACTCATATTCTTTATTATAATTTGCTACTTGATCATTTAGATATTTAATTTTTTCTAAATATATTTTTTTATTTTCTTCAAATTTAATGACATCTGCTTTATATGTATCACATTTTACATTCAATTCATCTATCTCATTTAAAAATTTTGATACTTCTATTTGTTTTTCTTCCTTTAAAAAATTAATATTACTTTTAATATCTTTTATTTTCTTTAAATCCTCATAATAATCTTGCCTTTTCTTTTTTTCATCCATTAATTCTTGATACATTTTTTTAAAATCATTGTATACCGATTTTTCTTCTTGATAATCACCATCAAATACATCACTAATTTGTTTAAGAGTATTCATTATTTTTAACACATTACTAGATGCTCCGCCTTCTAATGAAAAAGTCCCCCATAGTTCCTCTTTAATACTCTTTTTATCATCTAATTGATCAGAATTAGCAATGTCAGTAAAATAATCTGCTTCCTTAATTTCTTCTAAAAAATCAGGGTATATACTATCTATTCTTGGTAGTTCTTTTACAATATTTTGTACAGCTGAGTTGTTTGAACTAGCAACAATAATATTACCTTTTGCAATTTCATAAGGTAATATCCCTATTTTATATTTTTCATTGTATTGTTGTTCATCTTGTATTTTCTTATTTTTAAGGTTGCATATTTGATGAGCTTGTTCAACAACGTAATGAGCAAATATATCTTTTAATAAGGTTGTTTTCCCTGTCCCTGGAGGACCATTTACTGTACGTACCTCTGCACTACTATTAATCGCAATATTTGTTGCAACTTCTTGCATAAAAGAAAGTGCATAATCCGGGTTTGAAGGAAAGCGACCATTTGGATACTTGTTAGGCATAAGAATTGTTTCAAACAACTCCGGTTGAAAATTTTCACTCTCTGGTTGACTTTCTAAATTTATTTTTTCTTTATCATTACCAAAAAGATAAAAATCTAATTTATCCGAATTTATTTTTTTAGCTTTTTCTAAATCTTTAATAAAAAATGAATGTAAATTAGCTTCTTCATATTCTACATTTTTAATAAATTTATAACATAAACTTCTTTTTTCATCTCCATATTTTTCTATAAGATAGTTTAGTGTATCGTTAAAATATTGGCATTCTTCTCCTAATTTACTATTTAATTCTTTTAAAAAATGAGATTCTTCTTCACTTATTTTTTTTGGAAATTCATTATGTTCTCTTATATATCCACTTGTAGTATAAAAGAAGTTCTTATCTATGAGTTTCAATTCATAATCAAAATAAAGAGTAATGGAAAACTTTTGTGTTTTTAACACTTCCTCATCACTAGCTTTTTTCCCATATCTTTTTCTTAAAATATCAGCAACTTCTTCAAATGGAAAAATACCAAAAAATAATACTATACCATATTTTTTCTTTTCAATTTTAACATTATAATCGCTACATGATTTTTTCATAAAATCTAAAAAATAATGTTTCCAATCAATATTTTTCAGATTGTATTCATGAATATTTTTTTCTTTTAAATTAATATTTCCCTCAGATAACTGTTCTACTTTTATCCAAGCATTTAGAATATTTTCCTTTTTACTCATCATATATCTCCCTCTATCTTCTATTTGTAAAATCTCTTTTGTTTCTTAAAAGTAATATTTTTTATTATACCTCTATTACATACTAGTGAAATAATTTTATCAATCATTATATCAAGAATATCCTATTTAACTGCTCCCATCAATTCAACAAATTTTATCTTTTCTTTTCCGGTTTGTTCTATGATAAATTCTTTTCCAAACATTACAATTAATAATATTACTAATTGCTCATATGCTAATTGATTATGATAAAAAATAGTAATGTCAGAAATATTTTTGTTATTATAAAAGAAATCCGCCAAAATATCCTTATCAGTCATTCCAAGTGAATGTCCCATTATATACACATGAATTTCTCGATCTGTATATGATTCTTTCGCTTTTCCAATCCATTTTTTATAAAGAGCACCTGTTTTCTTCTGAATTCTTTGAAAATACTTTTGAAAGTAAACATAATCTAGATTTTCAAAATCTTCACCTCTTGCACCTAATACAATATTATTATCTTCTAATGATCCATGAACATAATGTATTGTATGAACATTTTTATAAATGTTTGAATATGTATTTGTATAATTAAAAGTTAATAAATTTATGTCATTCAAATTTTTGATTTGCTCCGAATAATATGGTGTATTTATTTTTTCAACAAATTCTTCCATATATATATTTTTAAAGCTTCAATTAATTTATTTAAATCTATTTTGAGTTCTTCAATTAATTTTCTTTTGATATTTCCATATTTAATTTTCTCTACATCTGTTTTATTATATAAATTTGGATTTAGTGTAAGGGAATCAGTTACATTTATTAAAATATTAATTATGTCATATGTTATAGGATTAACAGCATCAAAAATCATCTTTCCTACACAGTTATCAATATCTATTGTAAAGAAGTGTTCTATTATCATTAATACTTTTTCAATTTCCGACTCAAAATCAATCCACCCTTCCTTTTCATAGCCACTTTTAATAAAATATTGGATCCATGCATTCTTTGAAAGAATTACATTTAAAGTTTGGATTTTATCGCTGTTAAAATTTTTTGAATATTTAGCAAAATCTCTTAAAGAATCATTTGTTAATTTACCGTACGCATCTAGAGTTATATTAAATTTTTTATATTCTAAATCTTCTATCTTTTCTCTTAAACTTCGATTATAATCATCAAAGAAATCACTCCAATTTTTCACTAAAAACAAAAAATCAATATATCTTGTTGGTAACTTATGATATAAATCAAACCCATTTCCTATAATTAAAACATTTTTAGCCATTGTCTTTCCTCCTCGTATAGTTTTATGTCATTAAAACTTCTACTTTACCATATACTCTTTCATACATTCTTCAGCCGATACCTTCTTTCTGCCTTTATCACTAAAACTATATATTTCAAATTTATCGTGCATAGTTTCATTATTTAATACATATTTTAATGTAAAATTAATTTCATTATTATAATACTTACTAGAATACCAATTTAATTGAATAATTTCTTTTTCAAACCAATTGTCTACATTTAAAAATGAGCATAATAAATTGCATTTCTTGCAGTCATTATTTTTTTTATCATTTTTTTCATAAGTAATAATGCTATTTTCTTCAGTACCTTCATATTGAAAACATTTAATACTATTTATATTTGAATTTTCTATATACTCACAATTTTTTTTCAAAATTTCTGCAACTGGCAAATAATTCATATTAATGAGTATAGATACATGTATTTTCGTATCTTTATCATAATTACATCTAAATTCTATATTATCAACACATAAATGTTTTAGCCAATGGAATCTTGAAACTGTTCCCATTCTTTCAAAATAACGACTAAAAACAGCTTGTGTTACTCTTGATTTACTAATATCTGTTAAATCTAAAAGTCTTAGCCAAATAGATATTTTTCTTAAATCTATTTTATGATTTCTAAATTTCTCTTCACTTACAATTCCATAAACCTTTTCATAATCATTTCCATGATTAACAGAAACCTTTGCAACATAATTTTTTTCTAAATCAGTTAAAGGCAACATATCATCCATTACAATGTCCTCTTTTGCCCTTGTAGGATGTTGAGACCTTACCATGTTTTCAAAAAAAGATTCAGTTTGATCGTGTATTAAATATATTTTTCGTAACATTGTTTCCATTTTGATAATCTTGATTTCATTAAAATATTTTGATACATCTTCATAAAACTCAATTAATTTCGTATTTTTTAAATCATACAATTCCTTTGTTGATAATCCTTTTAACATACCAATATCATGTAAATAACATGCAGAAAACAATATAAATTTTTCATCTTTATCTAAAGAAAACCTATTTAATAGTTTAGGGCTTAATTTCATATAATTTTGAATTAATTCTATAGAATGTTCTTGATTATGTAATGTAAAGAATGTTAGGTCCTTGGAACCATTTTTCCATACACAATGGACATAATAATGTAAACACATGATAACATCTTTATCTTTTGAACTTCCCAAGTTATCATCAACTATTGCTCTAATTTTTTCAAAATTAGTATCTACCTCATGACATAAATACTCATAATTTTTCGTAATATCTTCTAACAAATCAAAAAAATCATACCGATTAAACATTTTATTTTGTAAAGAAGATAAAATTCTATATTCCCAAAATTTTAAGGTTCTCCCTTTTTTATTTACTATGATACTTTCTTCACATTCAAAGAAATCCATAAAAAAATTGTTTAAATATTCTTTGTAATCAATCATTTCATCTTTAATACCATATAAATTAAATGTATCATTTTTATTATTATTTATAGCCATATTTGACTTTAATAAGTTCTTATCTTTATAGATTCCTTTGTTTCTAACTCTAATATTATCAAAGATAAGATAAGCAGGATTAATATATCCATGTAAATTAATTTCTTTTTTCCAAAATTCTACAAGTAAAGATAACCATTTAACCTTTCTATATTCGAGTAGTTCATCACTATTTAATTTAAGATAGTCATCATCAAGAGTGACTTTATTCTTATCATTTTCATCAATAGATTTTCTAATATAAATATTAATATCATCATATTTATAAATGTGTTCTATATCCTTTTCATCAAATTCAATTAATGATCTTCTAAAAATTAAATCTTTATTTATCATTACATCTGTAACTTTTTTACATCCAACATATGCATGATTCCATGGAACAAATGAAGAATCTCCATGTTCCCCCATTATATATGCATGTATATTTTTACTAGATACCTT
>ERZ827156.3886-NODE-3886-length-12809-cov-3.753960_pt1 | contig 12809 bp, 11 predicted proteins | sample MGYA00519919_ERZ827156 | MGnify/ENA primary metagenome ERZ827156 (study PRJEB31778, sample SAMEA3449269) | human gut metagenome | biome: human gut; feature: human-associated habitat; material: faeces | place: United Kingdom | collected 2010/2012 ... | reverse complement strand
GCAGCTCTGGCATTCTTCACCATGAAGTAGCCGATCACGGGGCGATCCGTGATGACGGCGTCGCTTCCCTGCAGCTTCAGATCTTGGAAGGCTTCCGCCCCGGTATTGAAGGCCTTGATGTGCGCGCCCTTGATGCCCTTGGCAACGTCGGCACCGGTGGTACCGATCTGCACAGCGACGGTCTTACCTTCCAAAGACGTCAGATCCTTGTACTTCTCCACGTCCTTCGTGCGCACGAGCAGTCCCTGCCCGGCTTCGTAATAGGGCTCGCAGAAATCCACCTTCTTCTTGCGGTCTTCCGTGATGGTGATCCCCGAAACCGCAATGTCGATGGCGCCCGTGAAAAGGGCCGGAATCAGACCGTCAAACCCCATGTTGACGAGCTTTACGTCGTACCCAGCGCGCTTACCGATTTCGCGAATGAGATCCATGTCAAAGCCCACGTACTCGCGAGACTGCGTGTCCAGAAATTCAAACGGCGCAAAGGTAGGATGCGTCCCCACGCGCAGTTCTTCGGCTGCCTGAACCGTCCCGGCAAAAAGCGCTGCCGCCATCGCGGCTGCCGCAAAAATACGTGTCTTCATAACAAAAACCCTCACTAAAATGGAACCTTCGACTCAAGACGGCACGCAGGAGAGTGTCCCGTCTTCCCGGCGCCCGTTGTTCGGCGCATTGTGCTCCGTTTATTGAAAAACGTCACCTATTTGGCGACAAAACCACCTTCACCTCCTCATTTTCACCCCGCGCCGATGCGAAAAAAAGGGAGCGGCCGTTCTGTCGGTCACCCCCTCTTTTTTCCCTGTCAGACTCGGATTAAGGCACCATCGCCTGTACGTCGTCCTTCTTCACAGGTTTTACAAGGTCTTCACGTTTCACCCCGAGGTACATTGCGATCGCTGCCGCAACGAACACCGACGAGTAAATCGAAAGGCAGATACCGATCGTGAGCGCCAAAGAGAAGTGGTGCAGCGCGGGACCGCCGAAGAAGAACATCGACAAAGTCATGGCAAGGGTCGACGTATGCGTAATGATCGTACGCGAAATCGTCGCCGTAATGGCGGAGTTAATGACTTCCATCGTATCCGTGCGGCGCATCTTTCGGAAGTGCTCACGCACGCGGTCGAAAATAATCACGGACTCGTTCACCGAGTACCCCAACGCCGCCAACACGGCCGCCAACACGGGCAGCGAAAATTCCCACTGCATGATGGCGAAAATCCCCACGACAATGATGATGTCGTGCATATTGGCGATGATGGCCGCCACGGCAAACTTCCATTCAAACCGCAGCGACAGATAGATGATGATTCCCAGCACCACGAGCATCAGGGCCGTAGCACCGTCAGTCGCAAGTTCTTCCCCGACCTGCGGCCCCACGAATTCGTTGTTGAGAATCTTCACGTCAGGTGCTTTCGCAGAAAGCACTTTGAGAAGTTCCTGAGCCTGCTGCCCCGAGGATTCACCTTCCTTCATCGGAAGTCGAATCATCAGGTCGCGCACCGTGCCGTAATTCTGCACGGCAGCGTCCACCCCCAGACCTTCCTGAATCGTGTTGCGGACGTCTTCGGCGGAAACCGCTTCCGGGTAATTCACGACGACCTGCGTGCCACCCGTGAATTCGATCGAAAACGCGAGCCCGTGCGTGAAAATCCAGTACACGGCAAACAGGAACGAAACAATCGACACCGAGTTCAAGATGTGCGAATAACGCATGAACGGGATGGTCTTATGAATGCGGAAAAATTCCATTTTGTCTCTCCTCCCGTTAAACCTTCGCCGTATCCGGTTTCCACACCTGGCCGATATGAACCTTGGTGAGTTTCTTCTGACGACCGTAGATGAGGTTAATCAACGCACGGGACACGACGACCGACGTAAAGATCGAGGTCATGATCCCGAGGCAGTGCACCACGGCGAACCCGCGCACAGGGCCGGAACCGAAGATGAGAAGTGCAATACCGGCAATGAGGCTCGTCACGTTGGAGTCGATAATCGTATTAAACGCCACGTCATACCCTTCGCTGATCGCGAGCTGCGGCGAGCGTCCCACGCGAAGTTCTTCACGCACGCGTTCGTTAATAAGCACATTCGAGTCCACGGCCATACCGAGCGTGAGCGCAATAGCGGCAATACCCGGCAGCGTCAGGGTCGCCTGCAGCATCGACAGGATGGCCACGAGGCACATGACGTTAGCCATCAGCGCCACGGCACTCACCACGCCGAACACCTGGTAGTAGAGCATCATGAAGATCGCGACGATGGCGAACCCGCAGATCGTGGACTTAAAGCCCGCCTGAATGTTGTCCGCACCCAAGCTCGGTCCGATCAGACGTTCTTCCACGATTTCCATCGGCGCCGCTAAGGAACCGGCGCGAAGCAAAAGGGCCGTATCCGTCGCTTCAATCGTCGACATACGTCCCGAAATCTGCACGCGGCCGCCGGCGATTTCCTGACGGATCACGGGAGCGGTCACGACTTCACCCTTACCCTTTTCAAAAAGGATGATGGCCATGCGCTTACCGACGTTGTCGCGCGTCACGTCGCGGAAGATGCGGGCGCCCTTGTTGTCAAGCGTGAGGTTCACCGTGGGTTCCTGCGTCTGAGAATCAAACCCGGGCTGAGCGTCGTTCAAGTTTTCGCCCGTGAGGATCACGCGGCGCTTCACCAGAATCGAGCGTCCTTCACGGTCAAGATACTTTTCGTCGCCGAAGGGCACGTTCCCCTGCTGCATCTGGCTGTAGGCCTCGGGCGAATCGTCCACCATGCGCACTTCGAGCGTAGCCGTACGACCGAGAATGTCCTTGGCTTTTGCCGTATCCTGCACGCCGGGGAGCTGCACCACGATGCGGTCTGCGCCCTGCTGAGCAATGACGGGTTCCGCCACGCCCAATTCGTTGATTCGGTTGTGCAGCGTCGAAATATTCTGCTTGAGCGAATATTCCTGCACGTTCTGAATCGCCTTCTGGGAGAGTTCCGCGGTGATGAGGAACTTGCCGTCGGCATCGACTTCCTTAAAGGTGAGATCCGGTTGTGTCTGACGCATCACGTCCGCGGCGCGCGCCCGATCGTCCGCACTGTTAAAGCGCACTTCGATCGTATTGCCCGCACGGCTGATGCCCGCGTGACGAATCTTCTTGTCGCGGAATTGGGTACGGAGATCCGCCGCCGCACTTTCGGCCTTCTTCTGAATGGCCGTGTGCATATCGACCTGCAAGAGGAAATGCACACCGCCCCGAAGGTCAAGCCCCAGATACATCGGCAGCGCATTGATCTTCAGAAGCCAAGCAGGGGTGTTGGGAACCAAGTTCGGCGCCACGATGTACGAGGGATCCGTACGGTCAGGATTAAGCGCCTTTTCAATCGCTTCACGGGCCTGAAGTTGTTCTTCGGCCTGCGTCGGGTCAAAACGCACGCGAACCGTGTTCTGCTGCGCCCCCTGTTCAAAGAAGATGCCGTTGGGCTTTAAGCCGGCGTCTTTTAAAGCCGCTTCAACCCGGGTTTGGACGGCTTCGTCAATCTTTACGGTGGATTTGCCGGAGGAAACCTGCACGGCCGGTGATTCGCCGTAGAAGTTGGGAAGGGTGTAGATACCCGCCACCAACAGCACGACCGCAATCACGATGTATTTCCAGAGAGCGTAGCGGTTCATAAATAGCTTCAGGAAAAAAGTTAAGGGATGACTCCCCGAAAGCGCGCCGCCTTTTAATTACGAAGGCGACGTGCCTTTGAACGAGAAACGGGCGTTCCTCGTCATTGAGAAGAACGCCCGGGGCTCAAAAGCCGAAACGCCGTCGGTTAAATCGACTTGATGGTGCCCTTGGGCAACACCGTCTGCACCGCACCGCGCTGCATGGTAATCGTCACGGGCTTGTCGTCGACGCGGCTGATTTCAATCACGATGTACTGTTCGTTGAGATCCGCAATGCGGCCAGCAATGCCGCCCAGCGTGAGGATTTCGTCGCCCTTGGCGAGTTCCGAGCACATCTTCATGTGTTCCTTCTGACGCTTCTGCTGCGGACGGATGAGGAAGAACCAGAAAACAACAAAAATCAGTGCGATCGGAAGGATCTGCATCAGGATGCCGCCGGCAGAATCGCTGGCGGCGGCGGTCTGCGCCATAGCGTCGGTAATGAAGAACACAACTGTCCCCTTTCTCAGTAAAAACTCCGGCCGGATTTCTTCCGACGGAGGCTAAAAAAACGTATCGGGCATTATACGGATTCGTCTGCGTACCCACACACAGGGAAACTGCAAAAAAATGCGTCGCCAAACGAAGAATGCCCTTTCGAATAACGAAAAAACCGCCCTCCGGCATCTTGTCCGAAAAGCGGCTTTCTCTTGTCTGCCCGGAAAAGATCCCCCGGGCAAACCGGTAAGCAATTAGCGCTTGCTGAACTGCTTGGCGCGGCGGGCCTTCTTGAGACCGACCTTCTTACGTTCCACTTCGCGGGCATCGCGCGTGACGAGGCCGGCGTTGGAGAGAACGGACTTGAGGTTCGCGTCGTAGTCGATCAGAGCACGGGTGATGCCGTGACGAACGGCACCGGCCTGGCCGGATTCACCGCCGCCGACAACGTTCACCATAATGTCGAACGTTTCGGTGTTTTCGGTGAGCTGCAGGGGCTGCATGACGATCATGCGGCCGGTTTCGCGCTTGAAGAAATCGTTGAGGTCACGACCGTTGATCACGATCTTGCCCGTGCCGCGCTTGATGAACACGCGGGCGACGGAGCTCTTGCGGGCGACGGCCTGACCGAAGCGCTGGATCCCAAGAAGAAGTAAGGAGGAACAGGCTGTGGCAAACTTATTAGAGGTCAAGAACCTTGGGCTGCTGAGCAGAGTGCGGATGTTCGTTGCCCGCATAGATGTGGAGCTTCTTGATCATCGCATAGCCCAGGGGTCCCTTCGGAAGCATGCCCTTAACGGCGATTTCGAGCGCGCGGCCCGGATGCTTCGCCTGCATTTCCACAAAGGTCGTTTCGTACACGCCGCCGGGGTAACCGGTGTGGCGGTAGTAGGTCTTCTTGCCCGCTTTTTCAGCAGACATCACAATCTTGTCGGCGTTGATCACGACGATGTAGTCGCCCGTATCGACGTGCGGCGTGAATTCGGGCTTGTGCTTGCCGCGCAGACGAGCGGCAATTTCGCTGGCAAGGCGACCGAGCACCTTGTTGCTGCCGTCGACCACGTACCAGTCGCGCTTAACTTCGAGCGGCTTGGCCGAAAAGGTCTTCATTGTTTTCACCTAATAATAAGGGACGTTCCTGATCCGTCTCGCAGAGGGTGGCGCCTCACGCTTTGGCAAACGGGGAAAATACCGTTCGTCTGACAGACAAGACTCCGTCAAAATATCGACAAAACCGAGTGTTTCTCTTTATCGGAACACTCAGCGTAATTGATTGTTTTGCTGAAATTTTCCCGACCTTTTTCTGCAGTCGGTTCAGTGGAAACGGGGAAACCGGCCGCGTTCGGCAAAAAATCAGGGTGCGGATTCTACACAAAGAAATCATTGGACGCAAGTTGTTTTTCAAAGAATTTTCGCGCCCTGTCCTCGATCAACTCAGTCTTCAATCCCCCGTCCTACGCCGTCGTCATCCAAGCGGACGTTGAGGTTGAAGGCATAGCGATCCGCAGGATGGTAGGAAACGGTCGTCAGAATCACTTTCCCGTGGGCACTCACGTAGCGGCGCAGTATCCGCAGGCACGGCGCCCCCATTTCCGCCCTGAGGTTCTTCGCCGCCTCCTCCGTCAAAGTCGTCGCCTCAATCGTCTGCCGCACCTCCGTGCAGTGCTTTCCCTTCACTCGGGTAATGACGTCGATCATCAGATGATCCGGCGCTTTCTTGGCTTCAGCAATGAGATTCCGCCACGAACGATCCACGTATTCCGTCGTCCAGGCAATGGGCGGATCCTCGGGCGTTGCCCCCCGGCGGATCATGGAAAAACGGATGTAGGTTTCCCCGGGCGGACAGTGTATTTTTGCCGCCAACTCCCGACTCACCACACATTCTCTAACGTCGATAATCTCTCGGGGATTTTTGCTCGCAAGTCGGCCCAAGTCCGACAGGGTACTCAAACTCTGATCAAAGTTCTGACTTTTCCCCTTACTCACCACCCGAGTTCCCACGTGGGGCGTTCTCACGATCATGCCGTTTTTTTCAAGAACGGCGAGCGCCGCTCGCACCGTACTGCGGGAGAGCCCCTCCTGCTGCACTAATTCCGGTTCCGACGGGAGGAAGTCCCCGACGACGTACTTCCCGGTTTTGATGCGGCGGATTAATCGCTGTGCCAAACGGTCGCTCAAAAGTTCCCGTGCCATGCCATACACCTTTTTGACGTACTCCCCAACCTAACGGCTGAGGATTCTTGGATCAAACGCCGGATGCCGACTTTCGTCGGTCTGACTCCGGCTCTCCAGAAAAAACCGCCCGGGAGCTCACTGCCGCCGGACGGTTCTTGTTATCTGACGATCGTCAGAAGTTTAGTAGAGACCGATCGCCTTCCACCAGAGCATACCGCTTGCAAATACGATGATGATGTTGAGCGTCACCAGAATGAAGTTGATTCTGTAGAACCGCGGGCGACTGAAGTAACCCGTACTGAAGTACACGGGCCCGGGGCCGCCGGCGTATTCGGTAATCGACCACATGAAGTTTGTGAAGATACCGAAGCAAATCGCCACCATCATCGGAGGCGCACCAGCACCGATCGCCACCGCACCGAAAGGAACGTACATCGCCGCCACATGCCCCGTTGCCGTTGCAAACGCGTAGTGCAAATAGATGTAGGCAAACCCAAGAACCAAGAACGCCACAAGCCAACTCACGCCGGAAACCCCGGCCGCAAACCCTGCGACCATCCAGGTAATGAACCCGAGCTTCGTCAGACCGCCAGCCAAGGCAATGATGGCGGAGAACCAGACAACCGTATCCCAAGCCGATTTTTCACCCAACACGTCGTTCCAGGTCAGCGCACCGGACACAAGAAGGTAGGCGGCCAAGGCAATACCGATGGCGTTCGCATTAAATCCCGTCCACATGGTGGAACCCCAACCGACGAGCGCACCGATAAAGCCTGCGAGCACCAGTTTTTCCTGCTTCGTCATCGGTCCCATCTTCGCCAACTCCGCGGCGCCCATCACCTTCGCTTCCGGCGTCTTTTTAAGCGTTGGATCGAGCATCTTGTAGGCGGCATAAGGCATCACGAAGAAGCACAGCATTGCCGGCACGAGCGCTGCCCAAAACCAACCCGCCCACGTCAAATCCACACCGAGACCGGATTTTGCAAGCGTCGCACACAAGGGGTTTGCGGCCATACCGGTCAGGAACAAAGCCCCCGTAATCGGCGCAAACTGAAAGCAGACCATGATGAGGAAGTCGCCAATGCGTTTCCCCTTCTCTCCCGGTTCGGAATCCATCACCTCATTAATGGCCTTCGCAATCGGAAGAATGATGCCCCCCGAACGCGCAGTCACCGAGGGCATCGCAGGCGCCATCACAAGGTCGGCAAAACCCAACGCATAGGCCACGCCCAACGTGGAGCTCCCGATCTTGGAGAGAAGGTAATACGCAATGCGGCGTCCGAGACCGGATTTGATAAAGCCCACGCCCAAAATAATGGCCGACCAAATCATCCACACCGCGCCCGAAGAGAACCCGGACAACGTCTGCCCCAAGGTAAGCGTGTTGGTGAAATAGCACACCGCCAACGCAAGAATCATCAGTACGCCCGAGGGCACCGGGGAGGTCAAAATACCGACGATGGTCGCCGCGAAAATAGCGAGCATGTGCCACGCCTTCACGGCGTTGACGGCACCTGCGCTTGCTACGAGCGATTCCGGAGTCGGCCAGAACCAAATGAGAAAGAAGACCGCCAGCGGGACGCCCCATCGCCACAATTTTCCTGAATTGCCTGCAGCCATTTTTTGAATTCTCCGATAGTTACCAATACGGTCAGCACCAGATGCGAACCCGATGCCGACCGTTTCTTTTGCGTCATTCTCCGATTAACGTTCCCACTGCTTGGCGGTCCACTTCGCCACCACGCGGTCGGCGAATTCAGGAGCCAACCCCACGTAGGCGAGCGGGTTCAGCATATCGTCGATTTCCGCTTCCGTGAAGGCACCCGTGACGGTTTCGTTGCGCATCAACACATCCTTCAGAGGGATTTCCTTTTCATAGGCTTCCATGCAGCACTTGTAGACCAATTCGTGAGCAGTCATGCGGCCCAGACGGTTCGCGAGGTGCATCATCACGTTTTCACTCATCATCAGACCGTGCTGAATGAAGATGTTGCGCTTCATGTGTTCCGGATACACGATGAGGTTCTTCAGGATGTTCTTGCTCTTTTCAAGAGCCGCCGCCATCAGGTGGCAGGCTCGCGGAATAGCTTCCCATTCGGAGAGGAAGCAACCCCAATCGCGCTCCATTTCGGAAACCTGGCTTTCGACGATCGACGGCGCGATCGAACGCACGTTGCGGCAAAGCGCAAGCACGTTTTCAAGAACGGCCGGATTGCGCTTATGCGGCATCGTGGAAGAACCGATCTTACCCATGAAGAAGGGTTCTTCGAGTTCGAGAATTTCCGTACGCTGCAGCGTGAGGATTTCATGATTGATGCGGCCCAAGGTACCGGCGCAGATCGCGAGCACGGAAACAAATTCCGCCTGATTGTCGCGGGCGACGTGCCAAGCGACGGTGGGCTGATTAAGACCCAGGATTTCGCAGGTGCGCTTCTGAACGGCAAGGCCCTGATCCTTCATGGAAGCCAAGGTACCGACGGCGCCCGCCAGTTCTCCGACGAACACGCGGTCGTAGATTTCTTCCAAGCGTTCGCAGTCGCGGCCCAATTCATCGGCCCAAATGGAAGCCTTGTAGCCGAACGTGATGGGAAGCGCATGCACGACGTGGGTGCGGCCTGCCATCGGGGTGTCGCGGTACTTCTTCGCGAGATCCAGGCAGTACTCGAGGCAGAGTTTCATGTCGCGCAAGATGATCTTATAAGCGTCGCGCTGCAGCAAGACGATACCGGTGTCCACAATATCCTGGCTCGTGGCGCCCCAGTGCACGAATTCACCGGCGCGATCCGGAAGAATCGCTTTAAAGGCCTTCAGAAGGGGAACGATCGTAATGGAGGACTTGTAGAACTCGCCGATCGAAGGAATGTCAAGGAGTTCGGCCTTGGCGTATTCATTGATGAGATCGGCCTTTTCCTGCGGAATGATGCCGAGTTCGGCCTGTGCTTTGGCCAGAGCGGCCTCGGTGTCGAGCCACTTCTGGGCCCAGGCGCGATCCGAGAGCGTTTCACGCATTTCGTCCGTGGAGAACATGCAACCGTGAATCTGGCTGTCGATGGCGGTAGAAGGCATAACAAACTCCTTAATTGGAAATCACTGCAAGAGGTGGATGGATCCGTCGGTCGTCTCTTTCTGCCTTTAAGGCGCCCGGCGTTTTCTGGTTGAGCGGCATTCTGGTTAATCCCCTGCCCCGCTGCCCGACGTCCGAGTTTTGTCTTGTGAAAAGTCAAGATCGTCGAGTTTTTCTCTTTTGTTTTTTATTTAATTTCAAATTACTAAACTTTTGTCTCCTTGTTATTTTGTTCTGACAAAAAGAGACAAAAGCCGCCAAAACCCATTTTTACGGGACTGCACGTTTTATCGTCTTGTCTGCTCCCTTTCATTTGTCCGATACAAAAGTCCTTTTGTCCGCTCTTTCGACGAACCTATTGCCTGCGGCTGATGCCGTGCCTACGGAAAATGTCGTGTGGACAAAAGACAACGCCCCTGCGCCGCATCAAAAAAAGTTGCAGCTTTTTGCACCAATCCCCCTTCGAATGGGGTATTGTGCGGACTGCGGCCGGGACGCACCCGCTTTTCACACAAAAGCATCGCCCCCGTCCGGGATGCCGCGTTGGATATCCGTTTTTTAGCGGCATCTGGCTCTGATGTTCTTTAGTTATCGGCGGGTACTTTTCATCCGTCGGAGAAGCGGAGCAGGATAGTTAGGAGTTTGAAATGGCAAGTGGTATTGTCAAATGGTTTAACGACGCCAAGGGCTTCGGTTTCATCACCCCGGACGAAGGCGGCGAAGACCTCTTTGCACACTTCTCTGCGATCGAAATCGAAGGTTTCAAGACGTTGAAGGAAGGCCAGAAGGTCACCTTTGAAGTCGTGACCGGCCCCAAAGGCAAGCAGGCTGCTCACATCAAGCCCGTGAAGTAATCTTCCGGCTCTCGCAAAAAACGCCGCACTGTCGTTTCGGACAGGCGGCGTTTTTCTTTGCCCGGCGACGGGCTACTTATTGACGATCGCATCGATCGAATCCATGACGGCCGAACGGAACCCGCGGCGCTCCAAGGCCGCAACACCCACGATCGTCGTGCCGCCCGGCGAACACACGGCATCCTTCATCGCACCGGGGTGCGTCCCGGTTGCAAGCTGCAGTTTCGCCGTACCCGCCAACATCTGAGACGCCAACCGATAAGCCGTCACCCGCGGCACGCCGTAGCGCACGGCGCCGTCGGCCAACGCTTCAATAAACATGGCGGCAAAGGCGGGGCCGCACCCCGACAGCGTCCCTGCCGCCGGCATCGCTTTGGCGTCTACGTCCACCGTGAGTCCCAAAGTGTTGAAGAGTGCGTCAACCGTCGCCTTTTCGTCATTCGTAAGCGAATGCCGGGCTTCGCAGATGACGATGCCTTCATTGACACCCACCGGCGTATTGGGAAGCGTCGACAAGTGATGCGTTCCCGGCGCCAGAAGCGCTTCATAATCGTCGAACAACAGGTTCACCGCGACAGAAAGCACTACCTTTTCCGAGAGAATTGCCTTCAAAGGCGTCACCACGTCCTTCACGAGATAGGGCTTCACGGCTATCACCACCACATCCGCCCAACGGGCCGCGGCTTCGTTCGTTTCGAACGCCGTCATACCGCGCGCATCCGTTTTCGCCTTCAGCACATCCAACCGACGGGATGCTGCGCCCAAATGGGCCGCCGGCACTTTACCGCTTTTAATCCAGCCGTCTGCCATAGCAGAGGCCATATTGCCGAAGCCGATAAAGGCAATTCTAAGTTCGCTGATATCTGCCACGTTGGGCTCCTTTTACGTGATCCTGCGGGCTGCAGGACATCTTCGGAAAAGGATTGTTCTACAACTTGCCCGGATCAGCCTGATTTTTCTCACATACAATTAAGGAAAATATCCTAGAATATGTTCGATAGTTGGGAGACTGGCTCGTTGTTCGCTTCCCAAAAATTTTCTTTGTTCTTCTTTTTTCTCGGATTTTTGGTTTCTGCCATGCGGTTGCGGCATTCTTTCCTTTCGTCACTCACTGTGCTCGTCTCGACGGCTTTCGCCGCCGCAGCCCCTGCGTGCGCCGAAGAAGTCGTACAGTCCCAGATCCGCAACGTCCGCGTGTCGCTTGAGGTCGCGCACACCGTCGAACAGCAACGCCACGGCCTGATGTACCGCAAGTCGCTCCCGGTGAACCACGGCATGGTTTTCGTGCTTCCCGAACCGCGCCCCATCGCGCTTTGGATGAAAAACACGCTGATTGACCTGGATGCTGCGTTTCTCGATGAAGCCGGCTGCATCTTTCAGATCAGCCAGATGACGAAAAACACGTTGGATCTGCACCGCTCCATCGCCCCCACGGCCTACGCCATCGAAATTTCGCGCGGCTGGTTTGCTGCGAACGGCATCACGACGGGCACGTGCTTTAAGAACCTCCCTCAAACCCGCGTCGAACAGCATCTTGCGCAGTAGTCATCGTTTTTTTGTCAGTCGCCCGGCCATGCGTGCCGGGCTTTTTATTGCTCGTAAGCAACTCCTGACTAAATTCAGAAGCTTTATTACTTGCGACTTTAGTCGCGAGAGGAATCGCGGCAAAATTTGGATTTTGGACGGGGCTTCGCAGTTTCCACCGAATGATCGGTATGATGTGATTCGTGAAGGGAGCATTGTTGAACCCAGGGGAATACATTGAAAGGACTGAACACATCCAAGGACGCCGGTAAGCTGGTTAAGTTGACGAAACTTAACCGGACGGTCTGTGTTCGTCTGTTGGTCAACCCTGAGGATTCTGTCAAATTGTCAGAAACCCATGTGCTCTATCGGGATGCCTGTAATTTCGTCGTGCCCATCGTTTGCAAAAACAAAGAACTTCGTTTGTGGCAGCGATTCTCCTTGCACCATGCGGCCTATCCGCAAATCCGCGAGATATTCCCTGCGTTGGGGGCACAACTGGCATGCAACGTGATTCGGTCGGTTTCGTCGGCGTATAAGACGGAACTGGCGAATCACCCGCAACAGTTGAAACAGTCGGAACTCAAGGTGATCCGTTTTAAGAATCCTTCGGTGCATCTCGATAAAAATACAATCACGTACCGTGACAACGGTACAGTCAGTCTCTACACCCTCAAAGGACGGGTGGAAGCGACGTTGGCACCGGGGGATCGCCAGCTTTTGTTGCTCGCATCCGGTAAACGCAAAGAAAGCAATCTTGTGTTGCACCGCTGTTACGGGAAACGCCCGGACTTTTGGGAACTGCACATTACTGTCGAAAACGATGTTCAGCCCGTTTCCTCCGCAGAACTTCAGACAAAAGAAGTGATGATGGGGGTTGATGTAGGAGAAAATAATATGGCTGCCGCTTCCACGGGAAAACTGTGGAAAGCCGGAAAGCTCAAGCACAATCGCGATAGGAAACAAAGTCTACGTACGCGTCTTCAGCGCAAGGGCTCCCGAAGTGCCAAACAGCATCTTCGAAAGGCTTCCCGCCGAGAAAGACGCCATGTGGCACATGTCAACC
>ERZ827156.3876-NODE-3876-length-12842-cov-11.070071_pt1 | contig 12842 bp, 8 predicted proteins | sample MGYA00519919_ERZ827156 | MGnify/ENA primary metagenome ERZ827156 (study PRJEB31778, sample SAMEA3449269) | human gut metagenome | biome: human gut; feature: human-associated habitat; material: faeces | place: United Kingdom | collected 2010/2012 ... | reverse complement strand
TGGGATATTTGCATATTAAGATATTTTAACCCAGTAGGAGCACATGAAAGTGGACTTATAGGAGAAGAACCACAAGGAATTCCGAATAATTTAATGCCATACATTGTAAGAGTTGCTTCAGGCGAGTTAGAGCAATTATCAGTTTTTGGAAATGATTATAACACTCCAGATGGTACAGGTGTTAGAGACTACATTCATGTTGTAGATTTAGCTAAAGGACATGTGAAAGCAATAGAAAAATTAGATAAAGAAAGTAATGGATTATATATCTACAATTTGGGTACAGGTAATGGTATAAGTGTATTAGATATGGTAAAAGCATTTGAAAAATCAACAGGTAAAAAAATAAGTTATAAAATAGCTCCAAGAAGAGAAGGAGATATTGCAAGCTGTTTTGCAGATGTTAAAAAAGCTGAAGAAGAATTAGGCTGGAAAGCTCAAAAGAGTTTAGAAGATATGTGTAAAGACTCATGGAACTATATAGTAAAGAAAAAATAAAAAGGAATGAAAATTATGAATTTTGACTATAGTTTAGAGCCAGGATTGGTTTTAAATAAGAAAGTAGAAGTAGTAAATAAAATAGAGCCTCAAATAACAATTATAACACCTTTTTATAATACTAAAAAAGAAATATTAGAAAAAACTGCAAATTCAATATTAAATCAAACATATCCATATTTTGAATGGCTTATTATAGACGATGGCTCACATGATAAAGAAAGTTTAGAAGGTTTAAACCAAATTTCAAAAATGGATGATAGAATTAAAATTATGCACAAAGAAAATCAAGGGTTGGCTCAAACAAGAGACTATGGAGCGAGAAAAGCTTGTGAAAGTTCTAAATATTTACTATTTATAGATGATGATGATGAACTTTCATCTACATTTGTAGAATGTGCATACTGGACTTTAGAAACAAACACAAAGGCAACTTGGGCATATGGAGATTCTGTTGGGTTTGGAGAACAACAATATATATGGAGAAAATGGTATAATCCAATAAGGCAAAAAAAAGAAAATAGATTGGTAGCATTGAATTTTATACGTAAAAAGGATTTTTTTGAAGCAGGTGGATATGAATTAAAAGAAAAAGGTGTATATGAAGACTGGAATTTTTGGCTAAAATTAATTGCTATGCAAAAATTTCCGGTAAGAATGAGCTCACTTGACTTTTGGTATAGAAGAAAAAGCATAACAAGTGGTGAGCTTGCAAAAGCAAGAGCCAATAATGAAAAAGCAATGGAATATATTAATAAAACAGCCAAAACTATAACAAAAGTAAAAAAGGCAATTCAATACCCTAAACAAGACTATAATTGGGACATTATAGAAGATGAAATTCAGGAAATTAAAGTACCGCTTTTACAAAAAAACGGTAAGAAAAAAATATTAATGATTATTCCTTGGATGATTACAGGTGGAGCAGACAAGTTTAATTATGACTTAATAAAAAGAATAGATAAAAATAAATATGAATTTATAATAATATCTACAGTTCCAAGTGAAAATGAAAGAAAACAGCAATTTGAACAATATGCTACTGTTTATGATTTAACTTCGTTTCTAGATAGAAAATATTGGATAAGCTTTATAAATTACATTATTAAAAAAAATAATATAGATTTAATTTTTAATACATGTAGCCAATTTGGCTATAATGCTCTTCCATATTTAAAAGCAAAATATCCTAAAATACCAATAATTGATTATATACATATGGAAGAATGGTATTGGAGAAATGGTGGTTATTCAAGAGATTCTTATGCATTTAAAGATGTTATTGACAAAACCTTGGTATGTAATAAAAATAGTGAAGAAATATTAAAAAGCTATTTTAAGAAAAATGAAAATGAGGTTGAAACAGTTTATATTGGAATTGATGAAAAATCTTTTAACCCAGAAAAATATAATAAAGAAGAAATATTAAAAAAATTAAATATACAAAATAAAAATAAATATATTTTTTCGTATATATGCAGGATTGCTAACCAAAAAAGACCATATTTATTACTTGAAATAGTTTATATGTTAAAACAGAAAAGAAATGATTTTTTAGTTGTTGTTGCAGGAGATGGGCCAATGTTTTCTAAAATGCAAGCAAAAGCTAAAAAATTAAAGATTGCAGAAAATGTAGTATTTTTAGGAAACTATAAAAATACACAAGAAATTTATGCTATAAGTGATTTAACAATTAACTGTTCTATTAAAGAAGGTGTTGCTTTAACTTCTTATGAGTCTTTAGCTATGGGTGTACCTGTTGTTTCTTCTGATGTTGGGGGGCAAAAAGAATTAATAGATAGTTCAGTTGGAAAAATTGTTAGGTGTTATCAAGATGAAACTCAAATAGATGATTATAATTACCAAAAAGAGGAAATACAACAATATGTGGTTGCAATAGAAGAAATTTTAGAAAATTTGGAAAAATATAAAATGAATTGCAGAAACAGAATTGTTGAAAAATTTTCTATTAATAATATGGTAAATAAAATGGAAAATATTTTTTCAGAAGTAATTAATAATCCTAATCAAGCAAAGATAGAAAATGGATTAAGCTTAAACAAATTAGGTAATTTACCTAAAGAGTTTATAACACTACATTTAATGAATTCTGCAACAGAATATGAATGGTATTCACGTGAGTTTAATTTAAAAAATGTTGGCAGAGATTATGAGTTTGATACTGAAGACGAAAAAAAAGCATATTATGAACAAACTTTAGAATACAAAATAAAACATCCAATAGTAGTGGTATTGCAAAAACTTAGGGTTTATGAAACATGTAAAAAATTAATTGGTAAAAAATAATGTACATAAATTTTAGAGAGGAATGAGATTAAAATTGAAAAAAATATCTGTAGTGGTACCGATGTATTTAGAAGAAGCAGTTGCTAAAATTTGTTATAATAGATTAGTGCAAGTTTTGAATGAATTAAAAAAATATGAATATGAAATTATTTTTGTAAATGATGGAAGTACAGACAATACATTAAATATACTAGAAGAAATAGCTAAACTAGATAAAAATATCAAAGTAATTTCTTTTTCAAGAAATTTTGGCCACCAAAATGCTGTTACAGCAGGACTTAAATATGTTTCAGGAGATCTTGCAATTATTATTGATGCAGATTTGCAAGACCCACCAGAAATTATTCCGAAAATGGTTGAGCTATGGGAGCAAGGAAATGAAGTAGTTTATGGAAAAAGAAAAAGAAGAGAAGGAGAATCTGTTTTTAAATTAGTTACTGCAAAAATGTTTTATAAAACTTTAAATAAATTATCTGATGTTGAAATTCCTAAAGATACGGGGGATTTTAGGCTTATTGATAAAAAAGTAGTAGATGTAATAAATTCAATGCCTGAACATAATAAATTTTTAAGAGGGCTTTTTAGTTGGGTTGGATTTAAGCAAATTCCATATGAATATGAAAGAAAAAAAAGAGTTGCTGGAAGAACAAAATATCCTTTGAAAAAGATGATGAAACTTGCTTTAGATGGAATTATAAGTTTTTCTAGTAAGCCTTTAAAAATTGTTGGTGGATTAGGAATTGCATCAATTATACTATCATTTATTATTTTAATATATTCAATATTATCTTTTATTTTCAAGTGGAATAATTTAACACCTGGTTGGACTTCTATAATGGTTACAATAACACTTTTTAGTGGAGTTCAATTATTATCACTTTGGGTAATATCTGAATATATTTCAAGGATATATGATGAAGAAAAAAACAGACCATCATATATAATAAATAAAAAAATAAATATTGAAGATAAAAAATAGAGAACATCAATTTATGCAAAAAGGAAAAGAAAAATGGAAAAGATAAATAAGTTGATTAAAAAACTGTTAGATAGAGATGTTATATTATATATAATTTTTGGAATACTAACAACACTTGTAAATTTTGTGACATTTTATATTTTGAATAGTTTGATGAAGGTAAATGCAAATATATCAAACCTTGTGGCAATACCCTTGGCAATATTATTTGCGTATTTTACTAATAGAAAATGGGTTTTTCATACAAAAGCAAAGGGATTTAAAGAAAATTTTAATGAGTTTTGTAAATTTATAGCAGGAAGAGCAGCAACGATGATTATCGAGTTTTTTGGATGTATGCTTTTATTTATGATACCAATTCCAGAAATTATAAGTAAGCTTATAGTTAGTATCATAATTATTATTTTAAACTTTTTTATAAGTAAATTTTTTGCCTTCAAACAAAAAGACAACAAGATGGAATAAATTTACATGTAATATAAAAAATTCAAATTTATTGACAATGAATTTGATAAACTGTATAATGTTTTAGAAATAAATCTATGTGGGTGATGAAATGAAAAATATTTTATTGTGTAATAATGCTATGGGAATAGGAGGCGTAGAAACTGTAATATTAAATCAAATTACAGCTTTTACTAGGCGAGGATATAATGTATATGTTGTAGCAGGAAAAGGAATTTATTCTGACAAAATAGAAGAATTAGGTGGAAAATATATAGAATTTGATTTTCCTGAAGAAAATGATATAGATGAAAAAAAAGTAAATAAATTGGTTAAAATTATACAAGAAAAAGAAATAACAGAAATTCATATACACAAATATCAATGTATAACATCTGTATTACCAGCAGCATTGATAACACAAATACCATATTTTGCATATGAACATTCTGTATGGGATACAAAAAAATATTATACATGGAATTATCCTTTGTATAAGATTTTATTTCCAATTTATTTTAAAAATGCATATAAAGTAATAGCTATTACACCCAATACGGCTAAATTTACACAAAACGAATATAATGTTCCTATTGAAAAATATATAATTGTTCATAATGGGATAGATTTAGAATTGTATAAAAATAAAAATTTTAGAGATTCTATGAATTTTGAAAAAATTCTTATAATATCAAGATTTTGCGAAGAAAAATTACCTACTATATTTAGTGGAATTGATATATTTAAAAATCTTTTAGAAAAAAATGAAAAAGCAAAATTAAGTATTATAGGTGATGGAGATAGAAAAAAAAGTATAGAAGAATATATAGAAAAAAATAATTTGACTATAGGTGGACAAGTTGAATTATTAGGAGTTAAAAACAATATTAGAGATTATTTAGAAAATACAGATTTATTATTAGGAGTTGACAGATGTGTACTAGAAGCAATTGCTATGAAAGTACCTGCAGTAATAACTGGTTATAAAGGAATAAAAGGCTTGGTGTGTAAAAATAATATTGATATAGCAATAGAAGAAAATTTTTCTGGAGATAATATGCCAACAATAGATATTTCTGAATGCATGGAACAAATTGAAAATTTAAAATCCAATAAAAAAACTATAGTAGAAGAAAACCATGCAATTGCAGAAGAAAAATTAAATTGTTATAAGAATTATATAAATATGCCAGATGATGCAAAAATAAGTTTTAATTGGATTGATTTATTTGGGATTTTAAAACAAAATATAGATTTAATAGAAAAACAGTATGTTGATATTAAGAAAAAATATGACTGGATTCAAAAAATAGAAAATGAAAATAAAGGATTGTTGCAGGAAAGGGAAAAAGAAAGCCAAGAAAATGCTAGACTTCAACAAGAAAATATAAATTTAAAAAGAGAGTTAGAAAATGTGTATAATAGTAAAAGATGGAGATATGCAGAAAAATTGAGCAATATTTTTCATAAGAAAAAAAATAATAAAAATTAGAAATGAGGGAAAGTAAATGTCTAAAATTGAAAACGACAAAAAAATTTCAATAATAGTACCAGTTTATAATTCAGAAGATTTTTTAGGTGTATGTTTAAATTCATTAATAGAACAATCATATAAAAATTTAGAATTAATAGTGGTAAATGATGGTTCACCTAAAAACTGTAAGGAAATTACAGAAGAATATATAAAAAAGGATAATAGAATTAAATATGTTGAACACGAAAAAAATAGAGGATTATTTCAAGCGAGAATTACTGGTTTTGAGAATTCAACAGGGAAATATATAGCTTTTTTAGATGCGGATGACTATGTATCAAATGACTTTTATAGAGAATTAATAGAAAAGGCAGAAGAAACAAATTCAGATATAGTAATATCAAAATTAGTTATGGATTATGGAAAAGGAAATAAGAAAATATATAATTTATTTGACTTTCCTTTTGAAGAACTAAATGGTGAAGAATGTTATGAACAATTCTATAATCAAGAAGGATTAAATTTTTCATGGCATATAACTCCAAATAAAATATATTCAAGAAAAATATGGGAAAAAGCTATTAAAGAATATCAAAAAATTGATAAACATTTGATTATGACAGAAGATTTTGCTTTTTCGAATGTATTATTTTACTATGCAGAAAAGGTAACTAAAGTTGATAGAGTTGCTTTCTATTATACAAAGCATGATGGAGCATCTACATCTGTAAATAATATGAGTTTTAAAAAGGCAAGCAAAAATTTAGAAGATTTAACTACATCATTTTCTTTTGTAGAAAACTTTTTAAAAGAAAAAAATATATATGAAAAATATAAAGAACAATTTGAAAAATGGAGAGCTTTATATTGCCAGATACATAAATCATATTTATTGAATTTATCTTTTACAAAGGAAGAAAAGGATAGATTAGAAGAAAAATTTAGTGGATTTTGCCCAAAGCAATTTGAAGTGAAAAACAGTGGATTTTTTAGTTCTGTTGAAACACCATTTAATGAAGGATTAGATAAATTAAAAGAAAAAATTATGGCGGAGAAAACAAAAGTAGTTAGTTTTGATATATTTGATACTTTAATTACAAGACCTTTTTTGTACCCAAAAGATTTATTTACATTCTTAAATGATGACTACAGAAGGTTATCTAATAATTTAGGAATTGATTTTTCAAAGATTAGAGAAGAATGTGAAGTTTTAGCAAGAACAGAAGCTTATGAGCAAAAAAAGGAAGAAGTGACCTTAAATAGAATATATGAGCTAATTGAAGAAGAATATGAAATGCCAAACAGTATAGTTGAAACCTTAAAAAAGAAAGAGATTGAATTAGAATTAAGATTTTGTAAAAGAAGAGAAACAGCATATTCAATATACAAGCTAGCCAAATATTTAGGAAAAAAGGTTATATGTACATCAGATATGTATTTACCATTAGAAGTAATAAAAAAACTGTTGGAAGAAAATGGTTTTGATGAAATAGATGAAATATATTTATCATGTGAAGTAATGAGAACAAAATCAACAGGTAATTTATATGAATACATGATAAAAAAAGAAAAAGTAGAACCAGAAAATATAATACATATTGGAGATAACTATAGATCTGATTATGAAAAGGCAAAACAAAATAAAATAAATTCTATTTATTTCCCTAAAACTACAGATATAATGTTAGACAAAAATACAACTAACAATTTAACACAAATGTTGTATTCAAGTATGCCATTTTGGAGAGACAATCAAACTGCTATAAACTTTATAGGAATAAGAACAATGATAGCAGTTGTAGCTAACAAGTATTTTGATAATCCTTTTAGAACATTTAACAATGAATCAGATTTTAATATTGATCCGTTTTTAATTGGGTATTATGTTGTTGGTATGTATATGTTTGGTGTTGGAAATTGGTTACTAAAAGAAACCAGAAATAAAGGATATAAAAATATAGCATTTATGGCAAGAGATGGATACTTACCAATGGAAGTTTATAATTTATTTAAAAAATATTATGAAAATGTGCCAGAAGCAAAATATTTAAGAGTATCAAGAAAGGCTTTAATAACTGCGATGATTATTAATAAAATAGATTTATATAAGTTAACTGATATCATAAATATAGAAAATCATAATCCAAAATATATTATAAAATACGTTAAAGACAGCTTAAAAGATTACTCTGAAGAAAAAATAAAGGAAATTATAGAAAAAAATGGAATTAAATATGAGGAAGATATAAAAACAAAACAAAAATTTAATAAACTTGTAAAGGTAATAATAAAAGATTTATTTGATGAAGAAAAAAACAATGTAAAAACTGAAAAGTTAAAACAGTTTTTTGGAAAATATTATGAGGATAAATCTGCAACATTTGATTTGGGATATAGTGGAAGACCAGAGTTATATTTATCAATTCTTTGCGGTAAACCAATAGATACTTATTTTTTAAATATAAATCAAGATGAAGCAATGAAATATTCTGATGTAGCTAGTTATAATTTAAAGACATATTTTAGTGCTAAACCAGCAGTTACAGGTTTTGCATATGAATCTATTATTTCTGAATTAGCGCCATCCACAATAGGATATGATTTAACAGGAAAAGAAGTAAAGCCTATCTTGGAAAAAGAGCAAAAAACATATCAAGAAAGATGTATAATTGGTGTTATTCAAAAATCAGCAAAACAATTTATTAAAGATATGTTGGAAATTTTTGGAGAAGAATATAAGAAATTATATTATCAAGATTACTATATTTCTTTACCTTTTATGTCATATATAAATTCTTCAAAAATTATTGATATGCAAATATTTAATTCAATTGGTTTTGAGGATACAATAAGAAATAAAGAAGTAAAACCAATTACGGAAGACTGGTTAGTAGAAAGAAAAAATAAAAACCAGAGAAATATGAGTTCATTAATAAATACAGGAAAAATAAAAGTTAATAATAACAGTTATTTAGACTATAACAATGTAGTAGATTTAGAAAAACACAATAAATTAGCGAGACTTATATTTTATATGTTATATGATAGACCAACATTTAAAAGAAGAATAAGAGAGATATTAAAAAAAGGGAGGTAAACTAAAGTGGAAAACGAAGAAAAATATGCAATAGAAGTACAAGATGTATATAAATCATTTGATGTATATTTAGATAAAGCAAACAGTTTAAAAGAAAAACTTCTTTTTTGGAAAAGGAATCGAAAAGAAGTTAGAGAAGTCTTAAAGGGAATAAATTTAAATATAAAAAAAGGAGAAGCAGTAGCATTAATAGGAGTAAATGGAAGTGGAAAGTCTACTTTATTAAAGCTTATGACTAAAATTATTTATCCCAATAAAGGAAAAATAATAACAAATGGAAAATTAACTTCATTATTGGAACTTGGAGCTGGTTTTCATGCTGATTTTTCTGGTAGAGAAAATATTTATTTTAATGCATCTATATTTGGATTAACAAAAAAAGAAATAGATAATAGATTAGAACAAATTATAGAATTTTCAGAATTAAGAGATTATATTGATAACCCTGTTAGAACATATTCGTCAGGAATGTTTATGAGACTTGCTTTTGCAGTTGCTATAAATGTTGATGCAGATATTTTATTAGTAGATGAGATTTTATCTGTAGGAGATCAACATTTTCAAGCAAAATGTATAAATAAAATGAAAGAATTAAAAAAAGAAGGAAAAACAATGGTATTCGTAACACATAGTTTAGGCTCTGCTCAAGAATTATGCAATAGGTCTATATGGCTTTGTGATGGTAAAATAAAAATGGATGGTGACACAAATACCGTTATAGAAAAATATATAGAAGAAACAAAGTAGGAGGAAGAATAATAATGGATTTTTTTAAGGGCTTGTATGATTACAGAGAATTATTAAAAACAAGTATTAGTAAAGATATAAGGGGAAAATATAAAAATTCTATATTGGGTGTAATGTGGTCATTTTTAAACCCACTTTTACAAATTGCAGTTTATGCATTAGTTTTCCCACTTCTTATGAGAGGAGGAGGAATTGAAAATTATACAGTGTTTATATGCTGTGGGTTGATACCTTGGACATTTTTCTCAACTGCAATATCAAGAACATCTTTTACTATTATTGAAAATGGAAATATTGTTAAAAAAGTTTATTTTCCAAGGGAAATTTTGCCAATATCTGTTGTAACAAGTGAGGCGGTAAATTTTATTATATCAACAATAATAATAATTGTGTTTGTACTTGGTTATGGAGTAGGAATTAGTAAATACATAATATTTTATCCAATAGTGCTATTGATACAGTATTTTTTATTAATTGGTATTTCATTTATAGTATCAAGTGTAACAGTATATTTTAGAGATTTACAACATTTTATAGGAATAGCCTTACAATTATTATTTTATGCAACACCAATAGTATATTCACCAGGTCAAATTCCAGAAAGTTTTCAATGGATTATTCAATATAATCCTATGACATATATAATAAATGGGTATAGAAACATATTTTATTATAAACAAGCACCAGATTTTGTTGCATTAGGAGGAGTTTTCGCAATTAGTATAGTACTATGTATTTTGGGATATTTTATATTCCATAAGTTACAAAAAAGGTTTGCAGAAGAAATGTAAACTTTAGGAGGAGCTTTAAATGAAAAAATTTGAAATTAAAAAATATATAACTTTTATTAGTATATTTCTTGCAATGTTTGTAGGATTTGGATTGCAATTAAAATTTAATAAAGCAGCAAATTTTGTAGGATACGCAGAACGAGCAAATGATATGATATATTTAATATTTATTATAAGTATTAATTTATTAATATATTATAATATGAAAAATAAAAATAAAAGATTATGGATTACATCTATTATTGTAGGAATAATTTTTTCAATCTGCTATTATTTAGGTGATATCCAAAATGATTATATAAGTACAAGTGTACCAGTAAGTAAGAAGTTTGCATTATACTCATTTATTAAATTAATTACATATTTTATAATATTTACGAACTGTGTAAATTTCTTATTTTATAAAATGGAAGAATTAATAAAAAAATTTGATATAAATAAAAAGTGTAAATTTTTTGATGCCAATAAAAAATCTTTAATATTAGTTGCCTTAATATTCTTTTTAACATACATACCATTTTTCTTGAATTACTATCCTGGAAATATAGTTACAGATAGTATAGGAAGCATATTACAAATAACGGGAAGAGCAAACTATACGAATTTTCAGCCATTATTATATACTTTTATATTAGGAGGAATATGGAACCTAGGAAAAGCAATATTTGGTAGTTCAGTAGCTGGAATAGCATTATATAGCATTTTTCAAATGATATGTACAAGTATTACATTTTCTTTTGTTTTATATTATATGGCAAAGAAAAATATAAGCTTAAAATGGAGAATTATTACTTTTTTATTTTTAATATTGAATCCGCTAAATGGATGGTTTGTTGTTAGATGTGAAAAAGGAATGTTATTTCATTTGAGTTTAATATGGGTTATATTAGGAATAATAGATATTATAGATCAGAAAGAGGAATTCTTTAATAAAAAGTGGAAACCTATTTTGTTTGCATTTATCACGCTTATAATGCTTTTTATAAGGAATAATGGAATATATGGATTACTATTAACAATACCATTTTTGTTAATAGCATGTAAAAAATATTTAAAGCAAAATATAATATTATTTGGAACAATACTAGCAATTACTTTTATAATTCAAGGACCAATATTTAAAATTTTTCATATTGAATATTCACGTCCAGGTGAAGCTTTAACTGTTCCAATGCAACAATATGCGCGAATTGCTAAATATGGCAAAGATAGGCTTACAGATGAGGAAAAAGAAGTAATTCATAAATATTTTCCAGTAAGTATTGAAAAATTATCAAACGACTATATGCCTTGGAAAGCGGACTCTACTAAAGCAAATTTTTCGGCAGATGAATTTGTAAAAGACAAAGGAACATTTTTTAAACAATATTTTAAATTTGCTATAAAATATCCAGTTCAAACTGCTTCATCATTTATATTAAATACTGGAGAAAATTATAGTCCTAATTTTAATGTATGGGGATTATTAAGAAACTTTGGAACTGAAACTGATGATGGATATGGTACATGTGGTAAAGGTGAATCTAAAGATTTTGATGAATTTATAGAACAGTATCCTTTAAAGGCTGAAAAGTTGGTTAATATTGAATTTTTAGATAAAATAAATGAAGAACTTGTTAAAGGTACAATACCAATATTAACAATTGTAATTGAAAACATAGGATTTTATTTCTGGTTATTGGTATTATGTTTTGCATATTGTGTATATAAAAAACAATATAAGGATATAGTAATGTTATTACCAATATTAGGTTTATGGGTGACAACAATTGCAGCACCAATGGTAGATTTAAGATTTATTTATTCAATGTTTTTAATAATGCCAGTTTATATTGGTATAATAGCAAAAAATAGTAGAACTAAATATGAAAAAAGATAAAAATAAGAAAACACTGTATTTTATAGGAAATATGGTGTTTTTTTGTAGAAATTAGTATAATTTACAATTGACTTATAAACATGTTTGTGATAATATTTACATGAAATGATTTGAATAAAAAGATATGTTTAGGAGGAGAAAATGAAAAAAATTAAAATATTTATAAAAGTTATACTATTAAGTTGTTTAATGATATTTTTTAATTTTTATTATTCACAAGCAGGCGAAAATAAAAAATATGTTGAAAATACAGAGGAAAGATTAGAAGAAGGAGTATATAAAATTGTATTAGCAACAGCACCTAATCAAAGTTTGACAATTGATGGAGGAAAAAAGTCAAATGGGGCAAATGTACATATATGGCAATATGCAAATGTTAAACAGCAACAATTTAGAATTAAATATGATGAAAATGGGTATTGTGAGATAATACCTCTAAATTCTGGAAAAAGATTAGATGTAGTAGGTTGGGGAAATGAAGCCAATGTTGATCAATGGGAGTCTAACGGTGGAAATGATAATCAAAAGTGGCTAATCAAAAAAAGTGATAGAGGAAATTATAATATAATTTCAAAAAGACAAAATTTATATTTAGATGCATATCAATCTAAAACAGTAAATGGAAC
>ERZ827156.3871-NODE-3871-length-12862-cov-27.762474_pt1 | contig 12862 bp, 10 predicted proteins | sample MGYA00519919_ERZ827156 | MGnify/ENA primary metagenome ERZ827156 (study PRJEB31778, sample SAMEA3449269) | human gut metagenome | biome: human gut; feature: human-associated habitat; material: faeces | place: United Kingdom | collected 2010/2012 ... | reverse complement strand
ATCCTATCCATCTCATCATATCCGTTGCTTTCAGTTCTTCCGTTACACCCTGCTTAAACGCTAGTTTTTGCCCTTTAATCGTGGTATTACTTATAGCAAAGCACAAAATAAGGCCCAAAAGGGCACTTTCCCTTTTGAGCCTATACACTTTATTAGCTAACGTATTTTGCTTTCATTTTTCCTCATGGTCATGAGGCTTTTTTCTCTTAAATCGCATTCTATGAATCCTTCGATTGTTCTTTCTGTTCTTCAATAATTCGTTCTGTTGCTTTATGAATTCTATCCTTGGAATAGGGTGGTCTTAAATTCAATGACAACCGTCCTTTTCTGATCATATACGTTTCACTTCCATCCTCAGAAAATCCTTTCAACCAGCAATCATCTGGATACTTCTCAGCAAAAGTCCGTAACCGTTTCTGCAAGCTCTGATTGAAGGTATACACATCATAGAATCCGTCATCTTCATTGGTCAGAATAATCGTTTCTTTTTCACACTTTAACCTTCGCATATTCTACCCCCGCTTTCTTTCCATTTCCTGATCCAGATATTTTGGTATCGGCTTTCCGGACCGGCGAGCAATAGCAATCTGTTTTTGATGGAGTCGTTTGATCACAGATCTTCGTTTCTTAGGTTTATTATCCTGTTGATTTCTGGAAGTCTGTTTGTTGCTGTGGGCATCAGAGATCTTTTCTGGATTCTTCTTCTGATTATTTACCAGACCATCCACCATATCATAATTTGCTTCGGTACCGGATTCTCTGCTCCGTTCATAAGTGCCATTCTGGTAGAACTTCTGGTAATGTTCCAGACGGATTTTGCCATCCTGTTTTAACTGTTCGACCGGATTTAATGGTACCTGCTGTTGGATGTAATCATGAATCTTTTGTTTTGTCTGTTCGTCGAATTGCTTACATTCTTCGACAACCATTTTTCCATAGGCATCCAGGATAATACCCTGGGCCTGATCTCGGTATACCTGATGTTCCATCAAATAAAACTGTTTTCCATCAATAATGATGGTGTCTGTTGCAATCCAGTTCCCCTTTTTCCCATCAATCTGATAATTCTCAGTTTCCATAGTGATCAGTGCACCGGATGTGTTGATACGAATAAATCCAGCCAGATACTGTGGATAGTTCTCATCTACATAGTAGCAGCTGATTTCTCCATTCTTGTTCAATACGAGCACGTCACTGACTTCGCATTGATTTTTCGTCCGTTTCCAGATGTCAGCGACTTTTTCATTTTTCTGCATTTCATGAATCGAGACTAATCGGTAATTTTCGACAGTAATCGACACATTCTGCTGTCTTGCCTCTTGATATGGCAGATGCCACAGTGCTTTTCCTGCTGTCTGCTGATCTACTCGGTAGACTGCAAATTGATTAAGCTTCATAGGCATCGTCCTCCAAGTTATTCAGATAATAATTCAGATCCAGAGAATAGTAGTATTTGTCTTCGATCTGCTGTAATTTTCCAACTGTAGAATTGATAATCTCAATCATTTCATCATTCTCAGGATCACTTTCTTCCTGTTCCAGGACTTCCAAAGCTTCCTTCAGTGTTTGGATTGTTTCTTCCTTTGTGTGCTGCTGGAAGATAGCAGTAATAGTCAGTTCGTTTTCTTCCAGGTTTACGTTTCTCATAGGCTCATTTCCCCCCTTTTCTTTTTCGGTATTGGTTTCATTTGTATATTCAGCTCCTTCTCGTTTTTTTCTTCGCTTATATTTTTTTCGTTATCCACTTTTTTATTAGATTCCAAAGGATTTTCCACATTTGGATGTCTTTCTTCCAAGTACTTTTCCACACGACTGATTGCATTTTGCACATAAGAATTTTCTCTAAATCCAGGAATCGAATTCAAAAATTCTTTCTGTATTTTTCCTTCAATCATCAGACTCTGCATTCCTTCATAATCACTTCCGTCTTTCAGATCAAAGCCAACACATTTCAGTCCATGCATACGTTCTGATGGGATTTTCTCATAAGCTTCCAAGGCTTCTGGTAATGTCAGGTCATAATGTACTTCACCCATTACAGGAAATTCAGCACATTCAGCCGCATAAAAGCTGATACATGTAAGATCATTTTCATAATCCACATTTTCTATTTCTGGGACAATATCGAGTATTTTTTCTCTTTGTGCTGCAAACTCTGGAAGTTCTGCAAATCCAAATCGATCCACGTAATATGCCTGCATATCCCCACCACGGTTTGTAATGATAACATCACTGACCGACATAGAATGTGCTTTATAATCTGCTGGTGGATTATCGTTGAATACGGCATACAAATCATCCATCTTTTCATTTTCATGTAATCTGCCAGAATAGACACATTTATAATTTGCTGCATCGATTGTAATGCCATCTTCTTTGACCATTGCCATATTCATAAATAAATGTTGTTTTCCCGGTGTGCCTTCATCCACATGGTAAATCGCATAGCGGTCACCATTACCTCTGAACATTTCTTCCTCTAGGGTATAATCAAACTTAAATGGATACAAAGCCCGATCAACTCTTTCCGAAATATCCGTTCCTTCTGCAATCGTATCTTCCAGCCAATCTTTGATATCTCCCCATGATTCAAACTGCAAATACCCGGCAATTTCATGTGTCCCATCCGGTGCCAGTACAATATGTCCCGGTTCGCTTTCCCGATAATCATAGCGGTATCCGGCTGCTTCCAGTGCATCTACCAGAATGCCGTATTTTTCATGTAATTCTGTTTTCTGTTTTTCTTCAAGAATGATTTCCAGTTCTTCTGTAAGCTGATCGATCATTTCACCGGCTGTCTTGCGGATCACATCCATAGATGCTTTCATTTCCTTCATTTCCCGGCTGCTGCTCCACCCTGCAATATAAGGAAAACTGTAATCCGATGTATCCAAACCAAAGGAAGAACACACACAGTAAGCAACAGATTCTGCTTCAACCTCTTTTGTCAGACGGTCTTTTTCTACACCCAGGCTTTCCATGATTTCCTTGTCATGCAGTTTAGCATGGACGGTTTCATGAATAGCAGTCTTTAAGGTCTGGCTTTCACTGAGTCCTTTTTTGATCACGATTTCCTTATCTGCATTGTGATAATATCCATTGGCATTGCCATCGATCTCATCGAATCGTATCGGCACTGGGGATATTTTCTGAATAGCCTGCATGAAAGAATCAAAATCCTGTACAGCTGCAGTCAGTAATTCCGGTGCCAGTGTCTGGATTGGTTCCCCGGATGTCTGAGCAATATCAAAGACGGTAACTGCTTTAAAATGCGGAACTGTAACTTCCACCTGTTCAGTCTTAGGTTTTCCATCGGTTCCCATGATCGGTCGCTGATTTTCATCCAGAACCTCTTTTTCCTTCATTTTCTTATATGGTGCCGGTGCAATGATTGTAATTCCTTTTTCGCCTTTCATGACCTGTCTACCCATGGACTGCCAGTTTTTGTAGCTGGTAACAAGTGTGGCATCCGGTCGCTGCATGGCGATCAGCATTGTATTATTAAAGGAATAATTGTGAAACTTTGCCATGGTTTTAAGAAATTCCTGATAGCGGTTACTTGTAAAAAGTTCTTCCACACCGGATTCCAGTGACTGCATAATGCTGTCCATATCTTTTCCCTGGACCGGCAGTGGAATAGTAGTAGTTTTTTTTTGTTCTGTCATAATACTCCTTTCCAAAAACGCCCTACGACATTGTGCTTATGCCGCAGGGCTTTTTATTAGTTGATGAGATGATTATTTTTTATTAGAGTTCCATATCGTGCTTCTTTGTTTTCGGTTTCTTATCCGGCTGTTCTTTTCCGGCTTTCTCTGTTTTTGCAGCTTGCGCTTCTTTTTCTTTCTGACGTTCTGTGAATCTATCTGCCTTTTCAAAGACATGATCTTTTGTATCAAAGTGATATACATCATTGGTAAGGCGTTCTGCAGGAGCTACCTGAGTGGCATTTACTTCTTTTACCATATCTCTTAACATTTCTGCATCCACTTGCCCGTCATCTGGCAAGACCAGCATTTCATGGATGGATGATGGCAAAATGAAGAAATCATTTCCCAGAAGTTCCCCCATGTTATCCATGAATTCCGGATAAAAGATCACACCGGCTCCATCAATTCTTTCTGTATTCGTAACAACAAAGAATGTCGGCATCTCGCTTGATTCCTGCAATGTTTCCTGCAGCATTTCACGTTCATCCGGTGTCAGCATGAGAATATTTTTCTGGTACATTTCATCTATCAATGCACCTATACTTGATACCTCCGGGATCATGACATGCGGTGAACTTTTCATCGCATCTTCATGAAGCTGTTCTGCCGAGATTCCATACTGTTCAAGCAGATCATTCTTGATAAACATGGAACTTAATCCATTCTCATCCTTGTCTACTACCACATGATAGGTAATTGCGAGGTCTTCTTTCAGCTGGTGTGGAGCATTTTCGAGGACTTCCTTATTTGCTTCGGCTGATGATACACGGATAAACAGCTTGTCCTTCACATCTTCATAATTAAAAATAGCTTTCAGATCAACCTGTATCGGTGCCTCAATAACTATATCTGCAATCTTTCTGCATACAGTTTCCATTGTTACACCAGGCTGTGCTTTATATGCTTCATACAGCTGGTTAAGATTGATCGTCGGGGTAAGCATCTCACCTTCTTTTCTCACCATCAGCCCCGTATAGGCACGGTTCAGTTTCTGACACTCCATCGTTGATACTTCTGCATTCTCATAATCCTTCGGTAAAAAGAGTCTGATATTGTCCTTTACTTCACTTACAAATTCATTAAAATTCATTCTTCGTTTCCTCCTCTAATCTGTTTTCTTATTTCTTTTTGCTTTTGTTTTTTGGTTTCTTTTTGGGAAAGGATAAAGAAAAATTCACCTTTCCGGTTTCATCTGTATCCATATGAAGATCTGCCTCAAAGTACATATTCTTCTTTCTGGAATACAGGTCTTTTACATGCACACATCCACTTTTCAGAAGTTCTGCAGCCATCTTTTTATCCATGATTTTTTCCATGCTCTGCAGATAGCGGTTATCTTTCCAGAGAGCAAAGTGACAATCGTGGTTGCTGCAATAGAAGTTGGTTTTGCTTTCATATACCAGGCTTCCACATACCGGACATGTTCCAATGCTTTCTCTGGTCTGAAATCTTCTTGTTTCTTCTTCGGAAATCGCATCGCATCCATTCAGCATCATGGTCAGCATGTTTTTGATCCCGGTCATAAACTGTTCCGGTGCAATCTCTCCATGCTCCATCAAGAGCAGCTGATTTTCCCATTCTGCAGTCATACTTGCAGATTTCAGAAAGTCTGGCAGGATCTCCACAAGGACTTTTCCATCATCTGTTGGAAGAATCTTTTTTCCTTTTCGGGTAGCATATTGGGAATAGATCAGTTTCTCGATGATACCGGCTCTTGTTGCCGGAGTTCCTAATCCTTTCTTTTCCGTATCTTCATCGAATTCCTTATTTCCAGCTGTTTCCATTGCCGCAAGGAGAGTATCTTCGCTGTATGGTTTTGGTGGCGATGTAAAATGTTCTGTCTTTTCTGCAGCTACAGCATAGAAAGTCTGTCCCTGGGTTACTTTCGGCATCCGATCTTTCATTTCCTGATCCGGATCTACGATTGCCATGCGATCCTTATTTTTGAAGCAGTTTTCAAAGAGTTTCCATCCATCCTGCAGGACACTTTTTCCTTTTGCTTTGAAGATTTCTTCCTGGCATTCCACTTCAATCTCTGTCTCCTGGTAAATGTGATCCTTACTCATTGCCATGACTGTATGGACTGCGATTAGAAACAGTATCTTTTCTTCCCAGGATTTCAGTTCACCCAGATGACAGGATGCAAGCTCCATCGTTGGGATGATTGCATGGTGATCTGTCACTTTGCTGTTATTCATGACTTTCTTCACATCTGGCTGCTCCGGCTGATCAAACGGACCTGTCAGCTGATATTTCTCATAAATCTGACGAACCACATTTCTTGCGGTCTGCTCCATATCTTCGGTCAGATACTGGCTGTCCGTTCTTGGATAAGTGATCAGTTTCTTTTCATACAGGCTCTGAGCGGTATCCAGTGTCTGTTTGGCTGTCATTCCATAGATACGGTTTGCTTCTCTTTGCAGTGTGGTCAGGTCATAAAGCTTTGGTGCTTTTACTTTCTTTTCCGTTTCTTTTACTGAAGTGACAATAGCTTCATTTCCATGGCATCTGCTTCTTAACTGTTCCGCCTCATCCGGATCAAAGATCTTTGGCTTTACTGCCGGAATTCCGTCACAATCCAGTTCTACATTGAAATACTTTTCTTTCTGGAAATTGCTGATCTGTCCGGCACGTTCCACCAACATGGCAAGTGTCGGTGTCTGAACCCTTCCAACGGTCAGCTTTTTGAAGTACTTTGTGGTGTAAGCTCTGGTTGCATTCATTCCTACCAGCCAGTCAGCCTGAGAACGGCATACAGCAGCTTCGGCCAGATGTCGGTATTCCTCTGCGGATCTCAGATGCTGCATTCCATCAAGGATTGCTGAATCTTCCAGAGAACTGATCCATAATCGTTTCACCGGCTTTTTACTTCCGGATAAGTCATAGACATGTTTGAAGATTAATTCTCCTTCACGTCCGGCATCACAGGCATTTACGACGTATTCAATTTCCGGACTGTTGAGCAGTCTTTTTAAGATATAGAACTGATCTTTCTTATCTTCTGAGACTGTAACTTTCCAGTCTTTCGGGATGATCGGGAGATCTTCATATCTCCACTGGTTAAATTTCTCATCGTAAGCATCCGGTGAAACATATTCGGCCAGATGTCCGAAGCACCAGCTGACCATACAGTCGGTTCCTTGTAAATATCCGTCTTCTCGTTCCTGTGCTCCAATCACTTCTGCGATTGCTCTTGATACACTTGGTTTTTCTGCAATTACTAAATACATGATGTATTACCTCCTTCATATAACGAAACGGAGAGAGCATGTTTTACAGCCCCCTCCGCTAAAAAAGTATATTTATTTTTCATTTTCTTCAAAATCTTCGTCTTCAGACTCTTCCTCATCCGGAATTTCTTCCAGTCCACCTGTTTCCAATCCTTCCGGCTGATCATCCTCGTCTTCCTCTTTCTTTGGCTTATAGATCTTGAAGTAGTAGTATGCTGCTACACCGCCGAGAGCCAGGATCAGGATTGTTGCCATTGCACCCATATTGGTTTTGGTAGATGCTGTTTTCTCCGGATCAACGGTAGCTTCCTTGTCTACATCCTCATTATTTGTTTCATCCAGCACAACCTTTGATGTATCTGGCTGTGGTGTTACGACAGTAGCAGTGCTGTCTTTATCCAGAAACTCTGAAAGATCATTTTCATCAATCTGGGATAACATATAGACATTCTGGGATGTGGCACTGCGGTCGATCACGATATAGAAAGTATTATTATTCTTCGTTGTAACTGTAAGAAACTCCTTTGTGGAATCATCGGTAATGTCATCCTTGACTTCACCATTTCCTGGTGTCGTAAAGGCAGTTCCTTTATCTGTTCCATCTTCCGGCAGCACCTCATTTGTACTTGTCGCCTCATCCTTTTTGTCATCTTTTTTATCTTCTTTGTCTGTTAACTGCTCTGTCTGAGTTGTCTCTACTTTGGATGCCTCTGCTGATTCATCCACATAGGCCAATGCTGTGGTTGATGCTGTAAAAAGCATCATGACTCCCAACAGCAGTCCTGCCATTTTCTTATTCATTTTCTTCCATTTCACCATTCTGGTATTCCTCCTTATTTTCTTCTGTGAATACAAAGGAGCCTGAACCTTCTTCGTCAGACTCCCTGCTTACCTGAAATTTAACTGTTCCATTCTGGATGCCATCCAAAAGATCATACAACTGACCATTCTCCATCTTCATACCACGGATACACTTGATCATCTCATTGTCCTCTTCCTGCTTTAATGCAGCCTGGACACCCCTAAGATATTGCTGCAGATCCGCGATCTTTTTCTCTGTCTTGGCAATCTCATCCAGATATTTTTTAATCTTTTTATTCAAACTTTCACCTCCCTTCAATCACCCATTTATGGCAGTCTTCCAAAGCACATGAAGTGTTGCTGCCAGTAGGATGTGCTGATACTTGAGTAATGGATCGGATCTCCACAATGGATCATCATATTGTTACCGACATAGATACCCACATGGCTTGCACCGGATGTGTTATACGTTCCCTGGAAGAAGATCAGATCTCCTGGTTTTGCTTCTTGCGGTGATACATAAGTGCATACGCCTCTTAATCCATCCGCGGTCAATCGTCCATAGTTCCAGCCATTACCACAGTGGTTAATGACATAAGATACGAAACCTGAGCAGTCAAATCCGGACGGAGAGTAGCCACCCCATACATAAGGTACTCCCAGATATTTTTCTGCTTCTCGGATCATCCGGGCAAATTCTTCATCCTGCAGTGCTTCCGGTGGAATCTCATAGCTCATTCCATTACCGCCTGATCCACTGGTCACATTGTTTACATCCCACAGATAATTTCTGTTTCCATAGGTCGTATTTAATGCATTGTAAATAATCAGCTGCTCTGCATTCAGATTGGCTCTTGCCACAGCATCAAAGCTTCCATTTGTCAGTGTCACATATAGAATCTTCTTAGTGCTTGTACTGGTAACCGTTACTTCCTGACTGCCATTGTCATCTGCGATATAGGCTTCCCAGGTCTGATGTCCATGAGCAGAAGCGGCAGCATGGTTATCATAGTAAACGTCAAACTGCACACCATATCGTGCAAAGGCTCCGGTATCCTCAACTGTGTATTCCACACCATTCATTACTACCTTAGTGCCAATCGGCACAAATGGATTGGAAGCATCTACAGCAATGGTATGGTTTGCAGTTGGATATGCACCACTGGCAGTTGGTCCTCCGGACCATACACCACAACAGATTCGACAGTTACAATATCCGCTGGTCACTACCTGTCCCAATGATTCTCCGACTCGAACATTTCTGGTTTCTGTCACCGTTTCTGTTCGACCTTCTGTATTCAGATGATATTGTGATTCAAAAAGAGCTTGCAGCTCGTTTTCAACATCTGCGTACGTCCAGTCCCCATATTTTGCGGTAAGATACGAGATAAGATGGTATGGATTATGGCCGATCTCAGCAATGTTGTACTGATACTCGTCATAATTCGGATGTCTTCGTTCCATCTCATTGATCTGCTGGTTCAAGGCACTTTCCAAAGCAGCATATCTGTTTTCGGCAGCATAAATATCCTCGTCTGAACTTGGATACGTTGTAATACCGATCACAGATCCAGCACCCTCGATAGAAGCACTGCAGCTCCCCAGAGATACCGCTATGACAAGAAAAAGAAGCGCAAAAATACCGATGCCTGCGAACATGGCACGATTACGCTTTATGATCTCTTTCAAGGCAATCTTTGCTTTTACCGTCATGTTCTCGACACCGGCAATGGTTGTTGCTCCACCCAGACTGCCAGCGGATTTTCCGGCTCTGGCTGCTCGGTAAGCATCCTTATATCGTTTTTTCTGGAAGAAGCGGTTATAGAAATGTCTCTTTTGTTCGGCTTTCTTTACCGTTTCTGCATTCTTGACTCCTTCCATACTTTCTGCAGAACCAAATTTCAGTTTCTTTTCTACGGTAGCCTCACGATAACCTCTGCGATGGGTTTTCACATCCGTTCGTTTACTCCGGATCTGAGCATGACGCAGACCACGCAAAGCAGTTTCTGTTTCACGCTCTACAAGTCTGGCACTTTCCACACCTGCATTTTCATCTATTTCTTCCTCTTCGGAAATGACTGCTTTCATGCCAGATATAACAGTTTGTGTGGCAATGTATTTCCCGGCTGTCCCTCCCGGTTTCATACCAGCACCTTTCACCATCTGATTTCCTTCATCATCAAAGGATAATCTTCCGGCTTTTGCCTGTTCTTTGGTCATCTGTTTTTGCAACTGCTTCTTCCGAATAGATTTCTTTTGACTGTTCAGGCTGTTATCATCATCCGGGATTTTTTCATAACGATGCAGTTTCTTTCGATATCCGGATACTTTTTCTTCCGGTGTAACTTCAACTGTATCCTCAACAGCTTCCTGCCGGACAGAAGATTTACGGATTTTCTCCATCTGCAGTCGTTTTCCTTTTCCTGATTTTGAATCTTCATTCTCAGCCTTTTTCCGTTCCCGTTCAGGAACAAATTCTTCCTTATTTTCCGGTCGTCCTCGACTCCTGTGACTGATATCTTTTACACTACCATCACGAAGATTTTCTTCTGTCAGACCATCCCTGGTCATCTTTGCGACCTTTTTATCTTTGCCTTTAAATTCTTTTCCGGCTATAGGTCATCACCTCCTGGCACAACTTTTCTTTCTGTACTCATTCAGTTCCTGGCGTCCTATAATCGGGATACCAGGATAACCATCTGCCTGTGTCCTGATTGCTGGAGAGCTCGCCTGGATATGAAATACCCAGTTCAATTCACTCGGATCTCTCGGCCAGAAACCATTGATCAGCATAGCCTCCTTGAACTGATTGTTGTGCAGATGGATCTGGGTACGTTTATACAAAACTTCTTTCAGATCATCACTGGTAAGATGCGGATAGATTTTCTGTGCCGGATAAAAATTCCAGAATACCCAGTCAAGGATAATGTTCTGTGTTTCCAGCGGAAGTTCATACAGATGATGATCATCATTGACTGTATGAACACGGTATCCAGGCTGTGCATTTTCCAGATTTTTCATCTGAATGTAAGGATTATCCTGGTTCCACTGCCTGATTCGGATCTTATCGATTTCCTTCATGCTTTTCCGCCTCCATTTCTTTCTCTCGTTTTTCAACTTCTTCCGGTTTTGTAGTCATCAAACTGTACAGCTTCAAGTTCTTATCGAACTTGTCCTTAAATGGAATAATTGTTGTTCCATAGAAAAGAAGTCCTTCTCCTTCCCCGGAATTCGTCACATAAGACAACTGATATGGGGAAATATTCAGCTGTTTTGCAAGGATCTGTCTGTCACCTGCAGCCTGGTTCAGCATCAGAATAAAATCACTGTTCTCAAAGATATTTTCAATTTCCCTGCTGGCAAGAAGATCTTTGATATTCTGTGTGATTCCAGTCGGTACGCCTCCCCATTTTCTGAATCTCTTCCAGATTTCTACGGAATAAGCTGCTGTCTGTTCTTCTTTGAGCAGAAGGTGGAATTCATCGATATAGTACCTGGTAGATTTGATGCCACGGTTGATCGTAACTCTGTTCCATACCTGATCCTGAACGATGAGCATTCCAATCTTTTTCAGCTGCTTTCCAAGTTCTTTGATATCAAAGCAGACAATACGGTTATTCAATTCCACATTGGTTCTATGGTTAAATACTTTCAGTGATCCATTTACATAGATTTCCAACGCTGTTGCAATTCTCTGGGCCTGCGGTTCTTTCTGCTTTCTAAGACAGTCATACAGGTCACCGAGAACCGGCATATTTTCCGGTTTTGGATCTGCAAAGTACTTCTGATACACCAGTGGAAGACAGCGGTCGATCACTGATTTTTCCTCTGCTTCAATTCCATCCCTGCTTCCCATGATCAGCTCGCATAAAGACAGGACAAAATCGGATTTCACTCCAAGTGGATTGTCATCATCGGAATAATCCATATTGATATCCATCGGATTGATATAATCCTTACTGGTCGGTGAAATGTGTACGACCTGTCCGCCAAGTGCATGGACCAGTGGATAATACTCACCCTCCGGATCTCCAATGATAATGTCATCCTTCGTGACAAAGAAAGCGTTGGTGATTTCTCTTTTTGCAGCAAAGGATTTACCGGATCCAGGTGTACCAAGGATCAGTCCATTCGGGTTTTTCAGCTTTTTACGATCCACCATAATCATGTTGTTACTAAGGGCATTCAATCCGTAATATAAGGATTCTCCCGCCATAAATAGTTCCTGTGTCGTAAATGGAACAAAGATTGCTGTGCTGGTAGTCGTAAGAGCCCGCTTGATCGGGATATGATTTACTCCCAACGGAACACTACTCATAAGTCCTTCTTCCTGCTGATAATCCAGACGTTTCAGTACACAGTTATATTTCTGGGCGATACCGGCAGTCTGGAAGATGGCATTATCCAGTGCCTGCTTTGTCTTTGCGGTATTTAAAAAGAGCGCTGTTACAAGGAACATACGCTCATTTCGTGACTGCAGGTCTTCCAGAAGCCTTTTCGCTTCTCCTCCATACGTGTTCAGATCCGATGGAATGATATCCATATCGTATCCAGATCTTACAGCTTTTTTCTGCTCTTCAATTTTCATCCTGTTGATATCCGTAACCTTGCTTTTTACAAGCTTGATTGCTTTCATCTGATCCACAGACTGAACATGCAGATTGACGATGAGATTCTTATCAATATCCAGAAATTCTGCAAGCATCTTATCCGTAAGCTCTGGTGCCAGAATCTGCAAATAAGAGACTGCCCCGATGGTATTTCCCATACGGAATGTATTTCTGTCCTTGAATACAAAACTGGTCGGTGCCACATAATCTTTGGTATTGAGTCCAGTACGGATCATGGAACCATAATCAAACTGGAAGTCTGTCATGATATCCGGATTGAAAGTCTCATATAAAATCTGCAGTCTTTCCACTCCATTCAATGGATAAGCCGGAACTCCAAGGATCTTGAAATTATTCAGGATATCTGACTCAATACGTTCCAGCTTTGGCTTTGCTTCCCGGATATTATCTGCTTCGATGGAGAAGGTGATATATTTTGATTTCACCAGTCCATTATTTCCTTTCGCCAGCTGCTGTTTCAGCATCTTGGCATATTCCATACGAACATCGTCAA
>ERZ827156.3865-NODE-3865-length-12877-cov-4.396038_pt1 | contig 12877 bp, 7 predicted proteins | sample MGYA00519919_ERZ827156 | MGnify/ENA primary metagenome ERZ827156 (study PRJEB31778, sample SAMEA3449269) | human gut metagenome | biome: human gut; feature: human-associated habitat; material: faeces | place: United Kingdom | collected 2010/2012 ... | reverse complement strand
CACTGTTATTTTTAGTGCTGTTGGTGCCATATATCATGCACTACTATACACTGGAAAATGAAGTGCAGAAGATGTATACCCAGTATGATGAGATTTTGAAGCATCTGTCCTAGCTAGCATATAAGCGAGTGCAACGAGCAACATATGCACATATAAAAGTAGAAAGTTACCAAAGACAGAACCCGGCGCAGCTGGGGCTTTTGCCCTTGACCGCATATACGAAGCTGCTTAGAGTCTGTAGAATTGCATACGAAAACAAACAACGCCCATGCATGAATGCATGGGCGAATTTTTTACTTCTTAAGCTTCTTCTGTGCTGTAGAAAGCATCAGCTTAATACGGTTCAGCTGGTTTACCTCAGAAGCACCTGGATCATAATCGATAGCCACGATATTGGCATCCGGATGATCATGTCTGATTCTCTTTATAACTCCCTTACCCACAATATGGTTCGGTAAGCAGGCAAATGGCTGTGCACAGATGATGTTTGTGACGCCCTCATTGATGAGCTCAAGCATCTCCCCTGTCAAAAACCAGCCTTCACCGGTCTGATTACCACACGAAACGATAGGAGAAGCATACTTTGCGAGATCCTGCACGTGAGCGGTTGGCTCAAAATGCTTGCTCTTAGCCAGCTCATCTCTTGCATCCTTTCTGAGCCACTCGAAGAAGGCGATAAGTCGGTTGTTCATAAACTTAGCTTTCTTAGAAGCACCGAGATAGTCAGCCTTGAAATTCGTGTTGTAGCAGCAGTAGAGTAAGAAATCAGTCAGATCAGGCACTACAGCCTCGGCTCCTTCAGCTTCGAGCAGGTCAACCACATAGTTGTTTGCTGCAGGCAGGAATTTGACGAGAATCTCACCGACCACGCCGACACGCGGCTTAACCTCATCTGTCATAGGCAGATTGTCGAAATCCCTTATGATTTCGCGGCACATCTTCTTGTATTTCTTGTGAGAGAGCATCTTTGTATTGCCGACAAAGTCGATGACTCTCTTTTTCCACTTCTCATGGAGTGCATTGGCACTTCCCGGCTCTTTCTCATAAGGACGTACCCTGTAGAGACAGCGCATAAAGATATCGCCAAACTCAAGTGCATACAGTCCGTGCTGGATAAGGCTTGGAGTAAACTTAAAGCCCGGGTTTTTCTCGAGACCTACCATGTTGATTGAGATAACAGGTACATCAGGATATCCGGCTTTTTCGAGGGCTCTACGGATAAAACCGATGTAGTTTGTTGCACGGCATCCGCCACCTGTCTGTGAGATGAGGATGGCTGTGTGTGTCATATCATAGTTGCCTGATTTGACGGCTGCCATAATCTGTCCCACAACAATGAGTGAAGGGTAGCAGGCGTCGTTGTTTACGAACTTAAGTCCCACGTCCACACATTCCCTTGCAGGGATATCCGGTATGACCATATTGTAGCCGGCTGCCTTAAAGGCCGGCACGAGAAGGTCAAAGTGTATAGGTGACATCTGAGGGCAGATGATGGTGTAGTTGTCCTTTTTCATCTGCTCGGTGAATACAACACGCTCGTAGTTAGACGGTTTTAAGTCACGCTTTTCATGCTTGGCTTCCTTGACTCTTATGGCGGCAAGGAGCGAGCGGATACGGATTCTTGCTGCGCCCAGGTTGTTTACCTCGTCGATCTTCAGGCAGGTGTATATCTTGCCGGAGCCTGTCAGGATATCATTTACGCAGTCGGTTGTGACAGCGTCGAGACCACAGCCAAACGAGTTGAGCTGGATTAAGTCAAGGTCATCACGGGTCTTTACAAAGTTGGCTGCTGAGTACAGTCTGGTGTGGTACATCCACTGATCCATGACGATGAGAGGTCTCTCAAGCTCGCCCAGATGGGATACGGAGTCCTCTGTCAGCACACAGATGCCATAGCTTGTGATGAGCTCAGGGATACCGTGGTTGATTTCCGGGTCCACATGGTACGGACGGCCTGCGAGCACGATTCCGCGACGTCCGGTGTCCTCCATGTAGTCGAGCACTTCCTCGCCCTTTCGCTGTATCTCAAGCCTTGTCATTGCAAGCTCCTTCCAGCCTGCGGCTACCGCATCACGAATCTGTGACTCAGGCAGATTGAAATCGCCTTTTGAGAAGGTGGCTACGAGCTGCTGTGAGATAGTTTCCTCACTCTCAAATGACATAAACGGATTTATGAATTTAACCTCGCCTGAGGTAATCTCGTCCACGTTGTTTTTGATATTCTCAGAGTATGATGTGACAATAGGGCAGTTGTAGTGATTGTTTGCATCAGGAAACTCCTTGCGCTCATATGGCACTGCCGGGTAGAAAATAAAATCTACATTTTGTTTTATGAGCCAGCTTATATGACCATGTGTGAGCTTTGCAGGGTAGCACTCTGACTCACTTGGGATGGAGTCGATACCCATCTCATAAATCTTTCTGGTAGATTGTGGTGACAGCACTACAGAAAAGCCGAGACGTTTGAAAAATGTAGCCCAGAACGGATAGTTCTCGTACATATTTAATGCTCTTGGGATGCCGACTGTACCGTGTGGAGCATCCTTTGGGTCAAGTGGCTCATAGTCAAATATACGTTTGTTCTTGTATTCAAAAAGATTTGGGATGTTATCCTTGTTCTTCTCCTTGCCAAGACCCTTTTCACAGCGGTTTCCTGTGATGTACTGTCTGTTGTCGGAGAATTTGTTTATAGTCAGAAGACAGTGGTTTGTACAGCCCTGACAGCGTGCGAGCTTTGTGGTGTAGGTGAGCTCGTTTATCTGGTCGATTGTGAGCATTGTTGTCTTATAATCAGCCGTGTGGCGCTCACGTGCGATGAGTGCGGCACCAAAGGCACCCATGATACCTGCGATATCAGGCCTTGTGGCATGTACACCTGCTATTTTTTCAAAGCTTCTAAGAACGGCATCATTGTAGAAGGTACCGCCCTGGACTACGATATTTTCACCGAGGTCGCTTGCATCAGACAGCTTGATAACTTTAAAAAGTGCATTCTTTATTACTGAGTAGGCAAGTCCTGCTGATATATCTGCGACAGATGCGCCCTCCTTCTGGGCCTGCTTTACCTTTGAGTTCATGAAAACCGTACATCTGGTTCCAAGGTCGATAGGGTTCTTTGCAAAAAGGGCTTCCTTTGCAAAATCCTGTACTGAGTAGTTTAAGGACTTTGCGAAGGTCTCAATAAATGAGCCGCAGCCTGAAGAGCAGGCCTCGTTGAGCTGTACTGAGTCGACTGTCTGGTTCTTTATCTTGATGCACTTCATGTCCTGTCCGCCGATATCGAGGATACAGTCTACCTTTGGGTCGAAGAATGCTGCTGCGTAGTAGTGGGCTACAGTCTCAACTTCGCCGTCGTCCAATTTTAAAGCTGCCTTTAATAAAGCCTCTCCGTAGCCTGTAGAGCAGGAGTGTACGATGTGTGCATCCTCAGGAAGCTTTGCGTAAATCTCCTGGATAGAACGGATGGCTGTAGCGAGAGGGCTTCCGTTGTTGTTGCTGTAGAATGAGTATAAAAGGTCTCCGTCCTCGCTTACGAGAGCGATTTTGGTGGTGGTTGAGCCTGCATCTATTCCGAGATAGCAGTTGCCCTTGTATGTAGAAAGGTCACCGGTCTTTACGTGATTGTTGCCGTGACGCGTTGTAAATTCATCGTAATCAGCCTGATCCTTAAAAAGAGGCTCCATACGTGCCACCTCAAATTCCATCTTTATGCCGTTTGAGAGGCGGTCGATTAAGGATGAGAGTGTGGTGACAGAGTTGTCTTTATAGTTTAATGCAGAGCCTATTGCTGCAAACAGATGAGAGTTTTCAGGAACGATAGTGTGCTCGTCATCGAGATTTAAGGTTCTGATAAATGCCGATTTAAGTTCTGACAAAAAGTGCAGAGGACCGCCAAGGAAAGCAACATGTCCCTTGATTGGCTTACCGCAGGCGAGGCCACTGATGGTCTGGTTTACCACGGCCTGAAAGATTGAAGCGGATAAATCCTCGCGTGTGGCTCCTTCATTGATGAGAGGCTGGATATCTGTTTTGGCAAATACTCCACAGCGGGCTGCGATAGGGTAGATGGCCTTGTAGCTTTTTGCGTATTCATTTAGTCCTGTAGCGTCTGTCTGGATGAGAGAAGCCATCTGGTCAATAAATGAGCCTGTACCGCCGGCACATATGCCGTTCATACGCTGTTCCACGTTGCCGCCCTCGAAGTATATGATTTTGGCATCCTCGCCACCTAGCTCTATTGCCACATCGGTCTGTGGAGCATAGTGTGTGAGTGCGGTAGATACAGCTATAACCTCCTGTACGAATGGCACCTCAAGGTGCTTTGCAAGAGTGAGTCCGCCGGAGCCTGTTATCATAGGACAAACTGAAAGGTCACCTGTCTTGTCGTAGGCCTTTCTGATAAGGGACTCAAGTGTCTCCTGTATATTTGCAAAATGACGCTCATAATCGGAAAAGAGGATATTGTCATCGGCATCAAGAAGTGCAATCTTGACGGTTGTTGAGCCGATATCAATGCCCAACTTATGTAAGCTGTTATTTTCCATAGTGGTTCCTCCATAATGTATTACTTATATGTTTTTATATATCTTTCTTCTTATTAAAATATATAATTGTTCTATTATCAAAACAGAGATTATTATACGACAGATATCGACAAATTACAATGACTATAATTATAAAGAATTTGTGAATAATTCGCTGTCTCGTTGACAAAGTATGATTTAACTATCATAATAAATTTTGTAATAACCGCTGCCCTTTGCACTATAGTGTAAAAGGCAGCAATAATATGACAGGAGGATGCAGACGCGTGGTTTTATATTGCATCAAAACCATGTCTGCTAAAATGTATGAACTGGCTTAACAAACTAGAACAAAAATATGGAAGTAAAGCGATTCCGAATATCACTAGAATATTTATCGCTGCGAATCTGATAGGCAGTGTGCTGCTTTTGACAAAGGGAGATGTTGTCCTTTATTATCTGCAGTTTTCAGCCTCTGCTATTTTGCACGGACAGGTATGGCGTCTTATAAGCTGGATTTTTGTGCCGAGCGGCAGCATATCATTTTTACAGCTTTTATTTATATTCTGTCTGTGGACGCTTGGAGACAGCATGGAGTCATATCTTGGCTCTTTTAGGATGAATGTGTACTTTTTCGGAGGCTTTTTGCTGTATGATATAGTTGGAATGCTTGCATTTGCAGTGACACATGTATCCATCAATCTGACTATGTACTATATACTTATAGCTATGTATCTGATGCTTGGTCTTTTGATGCCGGAGGCAGAGGTGAGGCTTTACTTTGTGCTTCCTATAAAGATGAAGTGGATGGTGCTTGTTTACTTTGTGATGTTTGCATATGATGTGTATACCTATATGAGCTTTGGATGGCAGATTGGATTGGCATACGGCTCAGAAATCGTACTTGCACTTATAAATCTGTTGGTATTCATTTATGGCTGCAAGCACAGGCTCTCATTCAGACAGAATATGCACCAGAAGAGGAGAAAGGCACAGTTTAAGGCTCAGTTTTCCGAACCTCGCCCGGGAAGTGGTATCTCACGTCACAAGTGCTATATATGCGGCAGAACAGAATTGTCAAATCCTGAATTAACATTCAGATACTGCTCGAAGTGCACCGGCAACAAGGAATACTGTCAGGATCATCTGTTTACACATACGCACGTATAATATACATGTACTACTTTTTCTAATTCATTGACAAAGTAAACTGATGAATTTATAATGGACACAGTATTATTTTCGGAGGAACATTTATGGAGAACGAGGCAACAGTTTCGAAAAATTTTATTGAACAGATTATTGAGAAGGACTTGGCTGAGGGTCATTGCAAGACTGTAAAGACCAGATTCCCACCGGAGCCAAACGGTTATTTACATATCGGCCATGCGAAGTCTATTCTTTTAAACTATGGACTGGCAAAGAAGTATGACGGACAGTTCAATCTCAGGTTTGATGATACAAACCCTACCAAGGAGCGTCTGGAGTTTGTAGAGTCTATTGAGGCCGATGTTAAGTGGCTTGGCGCTGACTGGGCTGACAGGAAGTTTTTTGCATCCAATTATTTCGACAAGATGTATGAGTGTGCAGTAGGACTGATAAAGAAGGGAAAGGCATATGTATCTGATCTGACACCTGATGAGATAAGAGAGTATAGAGGTACACTCACAGAGGCCGGCAAGGAGGATCCATACTCAAAGAGAAGTGTTGAGGAAAACTTAGACCTTTTTGAGCGCATGAAAAACGGTGAGTTCGAGGATGGCACAAAGGTACTTCGTGCGAGAATTGACATGAGCTCTTCAAACATCAATATGAGAGATCCGATTCTTTACCGTGTGGCTCATATGACACATCACAATACAGGTGATAAATGGTGTGTATATCCTATGTATGATTTTGCTCATCCTATAGAGGATGCTATTGAGGGCATCACACATTCTATATGTACTCTTGAGTTTGAAGACCACAGACCGCTGTATGATTGGGTGGTTATTGAATGTGGATTTAAGAATTCTCCAGAGGAGTCGCCAAAGCAGATTGAGTTTGCAAAGCTCTATCTGACTAATGTTGTAACAGGAAAGAGATATATCAAGCGTCTTGTTGAGGACGGTATCGTTGATGGCTGGGATGACCCGAGGCTTGTTTCTATAGCAGCGCTCAGACGCAGGGGCTTCACACCGGAGTCTATCCAGAATTTTGTTGATCTGTGTGGTATATCAAAAGCTAACAGCTCTGTTGACTACGCTATGCTTGAGTACTGTATCCGAGAGGATTTAAAGGCTAAGCGCCCTCGTATGATGGCTGTGCTTGATCCGGTCAAGGTGATTATCGACAATTACCCTGAGGGACAGGTTGAGTATCTTGAAGTGGACAATAACGTGGAGAATCCTGAGCTTGGAAAGAGAAAAGTTCCTTTCACCAGAGAGCTTTATGTGGAGAGAGATGACTTCATGGAGGAGCCACCGAAGAAGTATTTCCGTATGTTCCCTGGCAATGAGGTGCGTTTCATGAACGCTTATTTTGTGAAGTGCAATAGCTGTGTGAAGGACGAAAACGGCAATATTACAGAGATTCACTGTACATATGATCCGGCATCAAAGGGTGGCAACAGTCCTGATGGCAGAAAGGTCAAGGGAACTATCCACTGGGTTTCAGCCGAGTATGGAAAGCAGGTAACTGTACGTCTTTACGAGAATATCGTAAATGAGGAGCTTGGTGTGTACAATGAGGACGGAAGCCTAAATCTTAATCCAAATTCACTCACAGTGCTTGATAACTGTGTAGTGGAGCCGGAGCTTATGAAGGCCAAGGCTTATGACAGCTTCCAGTTTGTCAGAAATGGCTTCTTCTGCGCGGATTGCAAGGACTCAAAGGATGGACAGCCTGTATTTAACAGAATCGTCTCATTAAAGAGCTCATTCAAGCTTCCGACAGCTAAATAGTTTTTGACTAAAAATAAACAGAAGAGAAGAATAGAGGTAAAATATGGATTTAAAGTCAGGCATTGATAAATTCGGTTTAAATCCCGAAGACATAAATGACCTGTATGATGAGGATAAAGCAGCTGCCACCGGGGATGCTCCGGTGGCAGCTGCTGTTCAGACAGAGGATGAAACGGATTTTGTTTTCGCAAAGAATATAACATGTCCGGTGTGTGATCAGAGTTTTCAAACACTGACGGTACGGACATCAAAGATCAGGTTTGCTGGCTCTGATGATGATTTCAGACCGGTTTACAAGGGAATTGATACAATAAAGTATGGTGTCACATCGTGTCCGCATTGTGGTTATAGTGCGATGAATGGCGACTTTGTACATGTATCGAGTACACAGATAAGGCTGCTTAAGGAGCAGATTGCTGCCAAATTTAAGCCCGGCAGCAAGTCTGTGCCTTTGTTATATTCGTATGATGAGGCAATAGACAGATTTAAGCTGGCACTTTTTTCAGCGATTGTCAAAAGGGCTATGTATAGTGAAAAGGCATATATTTGTCTTAAGCTATCCTGGCTTTATCGCGGCTTGATCGAACAGCTTACGGCTGATGGTATCTCAACGGAAAGTGAAGAGCTTGTAAGTGCACAAAAGGCAGAAAAATATTATTATAAGCAGGCTCTTGATGGAATGACAAGAGCGGTTGAGACTGAGCATTTCCCTATATGTGGTATGAATCAGGATACGGTTGATTTGCTTTTGGCTCAGATGAATTATAAGCTTGACCATTGGGATGTGGCTTCAAAGCTCATTGCAAGGGTGCTTATATCAAAAAGTGCTTCTAGACACATTAAGGATAAGGCACTTGATTTGAAGAATGAAATTATTAAAAAAATAAGAGATGTGAAATAATTGCTGTTATTTCACATCTCTTTTCTTTTATTTGTTGTAACAATTAATTATTTTTCTTGTTCTCAAGCTCAAGAAGCTTCATTGCACGCACCTTGAGTGGCAGACCAAACAGTGTGATGAAGCCGTCTGCATCATGGTGATCATATAAATCTCCTGTAGTAAAGCTTGCAAGAGACTCACTGTAGAGTGAATATGGTGAAGTAGTGCCGGCCTTGATGATATTGCCTTTATATAATTTGAATTTAACTTCTCCGGTTACATATTCCTGTGTTGACTCTACGAAAGCCTGGATTGCTTCACGAAGTGGTGTGAACCATTTTCCTTCGTAAACAATCTGAGCCATACGATTGCCCATATCTTTTTTAACATCCATAGTAGCACGGTCTAATACGAGTTCCTCTAGCTGACGATGCGCTTCCATCAGGATAGTTCCGCCAGGAGTTTCATATACACCACGAGATTTCATTCCTACAAGTCTGTTTTCCACCATATCAATTATTCCAATAGCATTCTTTCCACCAATGTCATTTAGTTTTTCTATTAATTTAACACCAGAAAGTTTTTCACCATTTAAAGCAACAGGAACACCTTTTTCCCAATCAATTGATAAGTGAACATCTTCTTCTGGAGCTTTTTCTGGAGAATTTGATAATACTAATAAGTGATCATAATTTGGAGCACATGATGGATCTTCTAATTCTAATCCTTCATGAGAAATATGCCAAATATTTCTATCACGAGAATAGCTATTATCAGCAGAGAAAGGTAAATTAATACCATGAGCTCTACAGTATTCAATTTCAGATTCACGAGAATCCATTGTCCATTTAGGATCACGCCAAGCAGCGATAATCTTTAAATCTGGAGCTAAAGCTTTAATTCCTAATTCAAAACGAATTTGGTCGTTCCCTTTACCAGTAGCACCATGACAAATAGCAACAGCACCTTCTTTACGAGCAACATCAACTAATACTTTCGCGATTAATGGACGAGCAGTTGCAGTCCCTAACAAGTATTTGTATTCAAATACAGCATCTGCTTGAACAGTAGGCATAATGTAATTTTCTACGTATTCATCAACCACATTTTCAATATAAAGTTTACTTGCTCCACAAGCTTTTGCACGTTCTTCTAGGCCATCTAATTCTTCTTTTTGACCAACGTCAATACAGCAACAAATAACTTCATAATCATAGTTTTCTTTTAGCCATGGAATGATTGCAGTTGTATCTAATCCGCCAGAATAAGCTAAAACAACTTTTTCTTTCATTTATAGTTTCCCCCTTGTTTTTATATTATAAATTATTATTATCATAAACTACTTTTTTTAAATATGCAATATTCTTGTCGAAATGTTGGATGTTAAAAAATGTAAACGTATCTTTATTATATATAAAAAATTTTTTTCTTAATAAATCATTATTGACAAAATGGAAATTTGTCATATAATGATTTTAAACTCGAGGACTAAAAGAGTAGTCTTTATGGAAATCAAAGCGATCCTATGTTGATGGAAGATAGGAATGGAAGTAAAGATGAAACGCATTTACGAGAGGAAAGATGGAAATTAAGTATATCTTTTGGTAGATCTGCCTTAAAGATGAAAGAGGTTGTAAGGTCAACTTACAACAATTAGAGTGGTAACGCGATTAGTCGTCTCTATTTATAGAGACGACTTTTTATTTTTTTTATAGGGGGAAAGTAAGAAATGATTAATGTAGGTATTGTTGGTTCAACTGGTTATGGAGGATGTGAACTTGTTAGATTTTTATTAACACATCCAAATGTTCATATTGAATGGGTTTCTTCTAGAACTTATAGTGATCAAGAATATAGTGATGTTTATAAGGGGTATTTCACTTTATTAGATCAAAAATGTATAGATGAAAATCTTGAAAAATATTTAGATAATGTAGATGTGGTTTTCTTTGCTACACCTCAAGGGGTTTGCGCTAAGATGGTAAGTGAAGAAGTTTTAAAGAAAGTGAAAGTAATTGATCTATCTGCAGATTATCGTATTAAAGATGTAGAAACATATGAGTCATGGTATGGAATTAAGCATGCTTCACCTGAATTTATTCAAGAAGCTGTTTATGGATTATGTGAAATCAATAGAGAAGATGTTAAAAATGCAAGACTGATTGCTAATCCAGGATGTTATCCAACATGTTCAATTTTATCTATTTATCCACTTGCTAAAGCAGGGCTTATTGATATGAATACATTGATTATTGATGCTAAAAGTGGAACAAGTGGTGCAGGTAGAGGTGCTAAAGTACAAAACTTATATTGTGAAGTGAATGAAAGTATTAAAGCTTATGGAGTAGCGAGTCATCGTCATACTCCTGAAATTGAAGAACAATTAGGGTATGCTTCTTCATCAAAGGTTTTACTTAACTTTACACCACATTTAATTCCAATGAATAGAGGTATTTTAATTACTGCTTATGCTTCATTAAAAGATGGTGTAAGTGAAGAAGATGTTAAAAATGCTTATGATATATATAAGGATGAATATTTTGTACGTGTTTTAAAAGAAGGAAATGTTCCTGAAGTCAGAAATGTTAAATGTTCAAATTTTGTTGATGTAGCTTATAAAGTAGATCCTCGTACACATAGAGTTATTATGATGGGGGCTATGGATAATCTTGTTAAAGGAGCTGCTGGTCAAGCTATTCAAAATATGAATATTATGTTTGGTTTAGATGAAAAAACAGGGCTTATGTTAGCACCTGCTATGTTATAAGGGGAAAAGAGTATGAAAGTAATAGAAAATGGTACAGTAACAAATCCAAAAGGATATCAAGGGGCTGGATTACATATTGGTATTAAAAAGAGAAATAAAGATTTTGCTTTAATTGTTTCTGATGTTGAAGCAAAAGCAGTAGGAACTTTTACAACAAATATGGTAAAAGCGGCTCCTGTTTTATGGGATAAACAAGTTGTAGAAAAGGGTGATACAGTAAAGGCTATTGCGATTAACAGTGGGATTGCCAATGCTTGTACTGGAAAACTTGGTGAAGAAGCAAATGAAAAATTCGCAAATATTGTCGGAAATGCTTTAAATGTAAAAAAAGAAAAAGTTTTGATTTGTTCAACAGGAGTCATTGGTAAACAATTATCTACTGATCCAATTGAAAAAGGAATTGATGAAGCTTTAAAACAATTAAAAGATGATCATCAAGCAGGAATTGATGTAGCTACTTCAATTATGACAACAGATACAAAACCAAAACATTTAGCTGTTGAAATTGAAGTAAAAGGAAAAACGGTAACTATTGGAGCATGTTGTAAAGGTTCAGGGATGATTCATCCAAATATGGCAACAATGCTTGGATTTATTACAACTGATTTAAATATTTCTAAAGAATTATTAAATAAAGCATTAAAATCAGTTATTCCAGATACTTTTAATATGATTTCTGTAGATAGAGATACTTCAACAAATGATACTGTTTTATTACTCGCTAATGGTTTAGCTGGTAATGATGAAATTGTAAAAGAAGATGAAGATTATCAAACATTTAAAGAAGCTTTATATTATGTTAATGAATACTTAGCTAAATGTATTGCAAGTGATGGAGAAGGGGCTACTAAATTATTAGAAATAAATGTAAATGGTGCAAAAGATGTTAAACAAGCAAAAGTAGTTGCTAAAAGTGTTTGTACATCACCACTTGTTAAAACAGCAATCTTTGGAAATGATGCAAACTGGGGAAGACTTTTATGTGCAATGGGATATTCTGGAGAAGAATTTGATCCTTATCAAGTTGATTTGTATATTGAAAGTGAGTTTGGTAATTTAAAACTTGTAGAAAATGGGATGGCTACTGATTATAGTGAAGAAAAAGCAACACAAATTTTATCAAGTGATTATGTTAAGACAAATATTGATATGAAAATGGGAAATGAAAAAGCAACTGCCTGGGGTTGTGATTTGACTTATGATTATGTCAAAATCAATGCTGATTATCGTTCGTAGGGGGAAATATAATGCAACAAGAGTTTACAAAAGAAATTAATAAAGCGGAAATATTAGTTGAAGCTTTAGGGTATATGCAAAAATATGAAGGTGATATTGTTGTCATCAAATATGGTGGAAGTGCCATGACAAATGAAATCATCAAAAAAAGCGTTTTAAAAGATATTGCAGTTTTGAAATCTGTAGGGTTAAAACCAATTATTGTACATGGTGGTGGTAAAGACATTAATAGAATGTTAGATCGTGTACAAATTAAAAGTGAATTTAAAAATGGTTTAAGAGTTACAAATTGTGATACCTTAGAAATAGCTGAGATGGTTTTATCTGGAAAGGTTAATAAAGGATTAGTGACACATCTTGAACAAATTGGGACACATGCTGTTGGTTTATCTGGTAAAGATGGAAATATGATTACGGTAGAAAAAGTAATGCCTCAAGGTGAAGATATTGGTTACGTTGGTAAAATTACTAAAGTAGATACAACACTTATTAATGCTTTATTAGAACAAGGATATACATTCCAGTCACA
>ERZ827156.3864-NODE-3864-length-12890-cov-3.945617_pt1 | contig 12890 bp, 12 predicted proteins | sample MGYA00519919_ERZ827156 | MGnify/ENA primary metagenome ERZ827156 (study PRJEB31778, sample SAMEA3449269) | human gut metagenome | biome: human gut; feature: human-associated habitat; material: faeces | place: United Kingdom | collected 2010/2012 ... | reverse complement strand
AAACAGGATTTAAAAGAACTAAAACAATTAATCATAAATCATGGAGGGGGAAAAGCGACGGAATTATATCATAGAGTATTTCGGACTCCGAAAGGGAAGGAAAATAACTATTCTGTGTATATTGGAAATACTTCGTTAAATGGGAAAAAACAGGTATTATCGGAAAAGAAATGCAGTCAAAAGGATTTTTATGATTTTCTTACAAAAAAGATATTTCCTGAGATAGAAGACTGCAAAGAAAAAATTGAGATTATGGAAAAAATAGAGCTGGATAATTTTATGCCGAAATTAAGAGATAAGGATAATTCTGTGATACCATACCAGCTTCAGGAAAAAGAATTAAAAATTATTTTATCTAATGCAAAAAAATATCTTACCTTTTTGAAAAGAACGGATGAATCAGGAAAAAGTACGGAAGAAAAAATATTGCTTTTATTAAATTTTAGGATTCCTTATTATGTAGGACCATTAAATACAAACAGTGAAAATGCCTGGATTGTGCGCAAGCCTGGAAAAATTACACCATGGAATTTTTCTGAAATGGTAGATGTGGAGAGCAGTGCGGAAAATTTTATAAAGAAACTTACCAGCAAATGTAGTTATTTAAGAAATGAAGATGTGCTGCCGAAAAGTTCGCTGCTTTATGAAAAATATATGGTATTAAATGAGATTAATCATTTGAAAATCAAGTCGAAACCAATTTCAGTAGAATTAAAACAGGAAATTTATCGGGAATTATTTGAAAAAAAACAAAAAGTAACCATAAAAAAATTACAGGATTATTTAAAAAGAGAAAAGGGATGGATCAGAGATCGACAGCCACCGCAAGGGGTGAAACGACCTTCATCATCTTCATCCAAAAAACTCTCGCGCACATGCGGAACAAAGCAAAACAAACCCTATCCGAACTCAACAAGGGATGAACCACAATCGTTACATTCCTATGAAGCGCCAAGGCGCATGAGTCAAAGAGAATTCACTACTTCGGAATTGTCCACCAATCGCAATAAGCAATGAAGAGTTGACGCCACACAACTCTATAAAGCGCCCGGGCGCATGAGTCAAAGAGAACAAGTACTTTAGAGAGGCAGCGATCCATTCACAATAAAAGGAGAGTCACAATCGCACTGCTCTAAAAAGCGCCACAGCGCATTAGGGAAAGAGAAAGAACTACTTCAGCAATAACCCCAACGCGTGATGAAGGAGAAGAGAACCATAATCCCCACTCTAATAGCGCCATGGCGCATGAGGGAAAGAGAATGCCGTACTTCAATGCAGGATAAAGAGTCGGCGAACGGATCGGTACAGAATACGACAGGATCGTGTTCTGGATATTACGGCTTCGTCGATTCGTGTTGTTTTGGGAAGATGTCGGCTGCTTCAATCCTTCTCAACAGGCTTCTTTCTCAGTAGGCTTCAGTCGTTGCGGAAATGTGGGAAGTGAAGAAGTGGGATGTTCAAAAGTAGGAAGACGTACGAAGTGGAGAAGCGCTGGATGTGTTGCAGTTGAAGCGTAGCAGTGACGGTGTAGCAGCGTAGGACGCGTGAAAACCGAAGCATAGTGAGGAATGCGTGAAACATGGTGATGGACGCGTGAAAAAGCGACGGACGGGAAACGACAAGCACGTAGAAATGTGAAGCAGTGGAAGAACGCGTGGAATGGCAAAACCGTGAATCGACGCGTGCTGTCATGTTTGGACTCTTCGACACTCGCAGACACTCAGAGAATACACAGTGCGCATATGCGACTATCAATCATCGAAACTGAGTATGACTGGAAGGAACGCCGGACGCTTCCGTTGGCACACGCCAGCTCAGAGTTGTTGGTTGTTAAACACGATAAGAGAGTTTGCTCACTACAGTTGCGTTTTAACTCATTTGCTCAGGCAAGCAAGATAAGAGAACATAACGATTGTTGATTCACTACGCTTGAATCCGCACCTCCGTACCCACCTTAACGAGTTTATTTCTGGGAAGATCGCGAAGACAAACACGAATCTATTCCCGCCGTCCATCGTGGCCGTGCTGCAAACGGATTGGATGAACCGTTTCACTCTACCTAATTACGGCTAACTTTCCGTCAAATCACCACGTCGGAATGTGCACTATTGTTAGAATCGAAAAGGCTCGAAACGAAACAGTCTGTTAACGCTTCGGTTTACGATGCAGCAGTTCCTACTCACCGGATTCGTTGCAAAGTAGTCCCTTCGGCTTGCGATCGAGAGTAGTCTCTTCAGCACCAACACCTTCATTCTCGCGGATACCGTGCGCAAATCGGCAATCGTCTTCGGTTTTTCCCACTATTCATCCTCACGACTAGATGCTCCGGGCGCCGTGGATCGAATTGTGGACTACCTGAAACAGAACGGAATCGAGCGCGTAGAGGCCGTGTTTTTGACGCACGGACACGTGGATCACATAATCGCGATGAACGAGTATCGCAAGCAGCTCCCGGGAGAGTGGAAGGCGTATCTGGGAGAGCCCGATTTGCACATCTGGTATCACTCCAAATCCCTATATAATGCGCAGGCAGTGCGTCAATCAGCAGATTCACGACTTTGGCGTTCCGTTCAGCATTGAGACCATCGCGGATCCGGATGTGTTGCTGAAGGGCGGAGAAGTATTCACATTCGGAGACACGACCATTGAGTGAACTCTTCATCCTCCTCTCATTTCCAGATGCATCCTGTCTCCGGGACACAGTCTGGGCAGCATCGTGTATGTGGTGAAGCGAAAGGGCCAGCAGGATCTCATTGTCACCGGCGACGTGCTTTTCAGCAACAGCATGGGCCGCACGGAGTGCGCTTTCTCGTGACCTTTCATCGCTAGTTGGACGGACATCGCCATTCTGAACGGCACTTCCTCCTACCTCTCGCTGGTTCAGTCCGTTAAAGCACTGGAGGTGTCTATAATCACATACCATCAGCCCTAGAAGCAGAACCAGGAGGCGTCAATCCTGCCCGGACATGGCGATTGCACAACGCTGAAGAAGGCGCTGAACAATGTGAAATACTACATGGAATGCCTTGTTTGTCACAAACACGCCCCATTCAAATGCCTCAACTAACGCTCACGCGCACAGGTACGAGAGAGGGTCAAACATGTCGTCCTCGTTCACCTCCTTCTTCACCTCCTCCTTCTTCGCCTCCTCCTGCTTCTGCTTCTCCTCACGCTGCTTCTTAAACTGCTCGTAGTACTCGCCTGCCGTTAAGACCCCTCGTCCCTCTCTCAAGGATATGCTTCGCCTTGCGGATGTTCTCCTGGCAGCGGAACCAGCTCACCACCTCCGGCGTCTCCATCATGAAGCGGTCCTGCACCAGATCCTGGAAGAACCTGCGCCTCACCCGCCTCTCCCTCGCTCACGCGTTGATCTTCGTCAGACGCTCCTCCACCACCGCCCTCGTCGTCATCAGCGCCGTTCCCGAGAACGGCGCCATCTCGCTGATCTTGCGCGGGTACTTCGCCTGCAGCGCCTTGTACCACTCCAGCCACACCAGGTACGGATACTGCACGTCCCACTGCGTCTTCAGCGGGTACGCCACTACGCCTCAGCGCCGCCGCCTTCGCCCACGGCTCTCCCAGTCGCAGTGGCACGTGTACTTCACGCCGTCCTCCGTCATCACGCGCGCCGTCAGCTTCAGCGTCAGGTGGCCGCCCTGCGCCTCACGCCGCATCACCGCACTCACCTCCATGTTGCCTTCCGTCAGCTCCTTCTTCTCCACCTGGCGCCACGCCTCCTGGCGCTTCGCCTCCGCCGCCATCACCGCGTCCGCCTGGTCCTTCTACGCCTCATTCATAATCGCCGCGCCCACGCTGAAGCGCTTCACGAAGATGTCCACCTCCTTGCTCTTTCGGAACGACAGGCCGTTGTCCCAGCCCAGGCGCAGCACGCCCGACTTCGGCACGCGGAAGATCATGTGGAACTCCGCGATGCGCACCTGCAGCGGCACTCTAACGCTCACGCCTCCTCCGCACCTTCACATCTCCATCGGGTCGTCGCCGTCGTCACTCGACAGGATGCTGCGGAACAGCAGGCGGCTCTACGCCTCAGGCCTCACACCTGCGCCCACGCCCATCTCCTCCTTCCAGCAGAAGCCGATCACGTCGTCCTTCTTCACCGTCAGCGGCACGCCCGCCTGCGCGCGCGGCTCCAGCGTGATGTGCGACATGCTGAGCTTGCCGTTGGGCTCCTTGATCACCGCCTTGTACACCGCCTTGCGGTTGCGCAGGAACACCTTCTGCTGCGGCGTGTCGTCCTCGTCGTCGTCGTCGAACTTCGGCATGTGCACTCTACGCCTCACGCTTCGATCACTCCTGCACTTCTTCTTGCTGCTGCTCTCCTCGTCGCTGCTCTACGCCTCACGCTCTGATCACACCCGCACGCTCTCCTCCTCCAGCTCCAGCGGACCGCTCAGCACCTTCACCAGCTCGTTCATCTTCTCGCTGTACCTGCGTCTCACTCGTATGTTACACTCTCACTGCAGCACCAGCTCGCCCAGCTCCTCCGCGTCCACGTCCTTCTCGTCGATCAGGCGCTACGCCTCACCTCGCACGCCTCCTCGCACGTCGCACTCCTCCTGCAGCGAGTCCAGACTCTTGCGGTACTCCTTGATCGTCTTGTAGTCCCCCGACTCTATGCCTCACGCTTTGATCATACACGCACTCTTGTCCAGCTTCTTCATCACCGCCGCCGCGCGCTTCTTCAGCTTGTTCCCGCTCTTGCGGATGTCCGTGTAGTCGTCCACCAGGCGCTTCTACGCCTCAGCCCCGACGGCCTCTTCCACCGTCGCCTCGTCGTCCTCCTCCTATGCGTCATTCAACACGCCCGCCACTACGTAGGCCTCTGGCTTCAGCTGGTCCTCGATGGAGGTGATGAGGCTGCGTGTCAGCACCACTCCAGCGCGTACTTCGGCCAGTTGTACTCCTCGCTCGCCTGCGACAGCGCGTCAATCAGCTCCTTGTCCGAAAAGAGGCTGGATACGTTCGACATGATCGCCCTAGCAATCAGCGCTTCAATGAAGCAAAACCGAGCGCCGTCCACTCCGCAAATCTTGATTAGCTTGCTAATCAGCTTCTTCGCCGCAATCTCCTCATCCCTACGATTCACTTTTGATTTGATAGCGCTACGCGTAGAGAGACAGCGCCTTGACAGCCTTCTTCACGACCACGCTGTCGTCATCCAGCAGCGGGGAGACGACCGCGATGCGATCCTGATTTGTGATGCGCTTGGCGCTCTTCTTGGGTTCTACTCGGTGAATGGCGTATAGCGCGTCTCACGCTCTTCCTCGCTGCTGCTGTAGTCGTACTCGCTAGACTCCTCCTGACACATTACTCAGAAACACTCACCACGTACCTGCTGCTTCTTTTCCTTCTTCTGCTTCCGATCCTTCTTTTTATCTCCCTATTCCACTCAATAACATGCATAAAAGCAAACGGTCTTCTTTTCGGACTTGTCTTTGCGCGATCTACACCATCACTCCGTTCCACAAAAGAAAACGACTCCTTCTTTAACTTCTTCACCTCCTCCTCTTTGCTGCTGTAATCCGAATCACTCTCGTCGACCTTCTTTTCTGCCTTCTCCTTTTTGCCTGGTTCGTTAAAAAAGGGATTCATATCGCGTGGGACGAATGCTTCCTTGAATTCTCTTCTTTTCTGTCTCTCTGTTCGCTGTTTCCCAAATCCCCGCGGGAAGACTGCATTTCTGTTCCCGTTCACTTCCTTGCGTTCCGCTCTCTCGGTTGGGTTGCAGTCGTTTGATAGCATGGAGCAGAGGGAGGTTGTCGACTTCTCCTGCATCATCTCCTGTCTCTGTCCCCTGTCCTTCTCAAAGGTGAGAGACCCCGTTCGCGGTCCTCGCTGCCATCACATTCGCTTCTTTGACCGTGATTCGTTTGTGGAGGTGATGCTTGCTATTTGTCGTGATGGCGTAGTTGTATGGCGCAACGGGAGTGGGGCCCTGCCCTCTCTGCCTCAAGGAAACCCGTATTGACGAGTTAGTCGAAGATCCCTACATTTTAACCCTGCTGCGCGCAACAGATGAAGATGCAGAGTGTACGTGCATAGAAAGAGGGTGAACTCTAGTCATTTCCATCACCCAAGAGTATTCCTTCGATTCTTCCTTATATTCGGGAGTCAGCGACGAATTGAAAACGGGGAGAACCGTTCCTTTCCCATCGGAGAGCGATGTGTATCTCAGTGGTCGTGTTTCCCAACGCTACAAGACCGAGGACAACCGCTATCTCCCAATTCCGCAAGCCACGTCCTCCTTCTCCCGCGTCTTCTTCTACAAGCGAATTGGTGCTTGCAAGTTAAAATGTTGACGGCTAGAGGCCGAACGGATGCAACGCATCGAACAAACGCTGGAAATGAAGTACTGGGACTATCTGGAGTTCTACATGAGCGTCCTCTCCAAAGCCATCCATCTGTCCTCGACAGACGCCTTCAATCCCTACATTGTGTTTCACAACGTCAACGTGCAGCAGATGTGGTTGCTTCCATTCTTCACTCACTCCGTAGAAACGCCATCCAGGAGGTGGTGGACACGGTGAATGTGTACTGCCTCGCGGTTGTTGGAGATGGACGCATGGCTGAGGCGTAGGGGAGCGAAATGCTGGTGGTCATCAGCCAGGAGTACTACCCATCGGACGAGGAGGAGAACGACCTGGTCATGCGCCGCTACGGGTTTGACGACTTCATCCAGAAGCACTCCCACTCTGTCCTTTAGTCGCTTTGTACCCTACTTCCTGTTTGTTTCACGTCCTTCGTTCTGATTTCACGGATTTCTCGACAAATATGAGGAAGGCAGTTCTTTCGAGGGAAATCGGGAGTTTCATCGAGAAAAGAGCGGGAATTCTTTGAAGGAGTCTTTCCATATTCGCCGAATCGCATCTATCCTTGGAGCCCATGTCTGCACTTCAATCGACCTCTGCAGAGAGCATGGAATTGTGCTACTGCGAAGGCCAAGGAAGTATCATTACCTGTTCTTCGTGTGGAAGACGTGTACGTGCCGTTTCTTCTTCCGTTCGTATTGTTGCGCATCGCCTATTGCGAATGCCCCTTTGCTCTTGGCCCTCTTCTTGATGAGCGTCGATTATCCTAACTGCTTATAGGCTCACAGGGAATGTATATCCAACGCTACGGAATCGCCGTGGCAATGCGACCTCTGCAAGGACGGGCGGAAAGATGAGGCGAGCCATTCCTGTGTCTTCTGCAAAAGCAGCGAGCAAATCCACATGCTATTCCGTTTGTTCCTCGGCGCTTCGTGTGATCCGTAGACCTCCAGGGGGAGAACTGGGTCCATGGTCGTTGTTTGGTCGCCTTCTTCGAGCATCTGTGTGACGTTCGCGCCTCTGTCGGGGAAAATGCCGTGGTGAACGCGGATCGCAATCATCCCGGCAAGCTGCTCATCGATTTCACCTCTCTTATTCACTTCTGTGCCAGGAGTGGAGAGCCTGTACCAGAGGACAGGAGCCAGTTCGTCGCTGCGTTCAATTCACTCCTCTCCCGTCTCCTTTCCTCTCCAGCCGACTCTCTGGATGTCGTTGACGACGCCATCTGCTTCCGCTGCAAGCAATCGGGAGGTATGCTGATCAAGTGCAAAGACGCCCAGTGCGCCTTCTTTTACCACCCGCTGTGCTACGAGGAGGCTGTCAAGGCCAGCTCCATCCGCGACGTGATCCGCAACCACGAGATTGCCTGTCCGTTGCACCAGACGCGCGCCGCTGTTCCCCGCAAGCCCTTCGGCGGCAAAGCGCCTCGTCGTGCCAAGAAGACGGACGAGAGTGCTACTACCTCCAAGCCTGTCTCTCCTGTTCAAGCCGTGGTGCCCTCCAGAGCCGTCAGACCGACTCGATCCGTCATGCGTTCTGTGACTCCTTCAAAACCACTCACTCCTTCAAAAGCTGCTACACCCACGCGTTCCATCACCCCTCCAAAGCCTGTCATACCCACACTTCCACTCACTCCCCCTCAAGCACCCACACAAGCACCCCCTCAAACACCCACGAAGGAAACCACGCAGACAGCGCCAACCGAAGCGGCGCCGATGGAGGTGGAGGAGGACAACGAGGTGTGCGACATCTGCCGCGAGGGCTACAGCGAGCCGGGCGACATGCTGGTCTTCTGCGACCGCTGCAACATCGCCGTGCACCAGGGCTGCTACGGCATCAAGGAGGTGCCCGAGGGCGACTGGGTCTGCTCCGTGTGCGCCCACGGTCTGCGCCCGAGCCAGGTGCGCTGCTACATCTGCAAGCAGCCCGGCGGCGCGATGCACCGCACGCCCGAGGGCTTCTTCATCCACCTCATCTGCGCCTACTACACGCCCGAGCTGTCGCTGAACCTCAACGGCCCCGAGGTGCTCGTGGAGGGCATCGCGCGCATCTCCCGCGAGCGCGCACAGCTCGTGTGCTGCCTCTGCGGACAGCGCGGCGCCGGCTGCGTGCAGTGCAGCTCGCGCAACTGCTCCGTGTCCTTCCACCCGTTCTGCGCGCTGAAGGCGGGGTACCTGCTGACGAGCGACGAGAAGAACGGCGTGTTCATGTACCTGAGCTACTGCCGGGACCACACGGAGAAGAAGCGGAGGAAGACGGAGCAGCCCGCCTCCGCGGACGCCACGCCGAAGAAGAAGCGCAAGATGCGCAAGAAGAAGGAGAAGGCGAAGGCGACGGTCGCCAGCATCCCCGACACGGTGCTGCAGAAGTGAGTGCTGGTGCGGGAGGTCATGCGTAGGATCAAGACGGACGAGAAGGAGAACCAGTTCTGGTGCGTCGACTTCTGGACCTGCATGAAGTACTTCTACGCCGTGCAGCCCGACCCTCAGCCGCTCGTCGCCCAGCTCCACTTCCTCCACGCCTTCCCCGCATTGCCTGCACTGCCCGCGCCTGCCGGCGTCTCCAGTCGTTATCTCGCGCCGCAGGTGCTGGGCTACATCATCGCCGTGCTGCAAAACAACCTGCTGGCCCTCGCGCCAATGTCATTTGTGCGTCTGCTGCAGAAGGACGCGGCTTTCCTCATCCCTGCGCTAGGCAGCGCCGCGCAGCCGCTGCAGGAAGCGCCGGCGGAGGACCGCGTGCGCACCGTGGCGATCACGCCGCACGGCGCCAGCAACGCGTCGTTCCACCGCAAGCAGAAGCTGAACTTCCAGGGCTTCGACATCAACGACTTCGCGGACCTGCGCGAGAGCCACGTGTGCGCCCTGGACTACGACTTCATCGCCTGGGCGCGCGGGCGTGGCGTGTGCACCAACACGTCCTTCCGCCTGGCGCACAAGGCAGACGTGCCGTGGCTGCTGAAGATCAACACGATCAACCCCACCTTCTCCAGCGAGGCGGACTACAGCGGCACCTTCTACGAGAAGAACGAGTTCGTGATCGTGGCGGAGCGCAAGAACGACGCGGGCGCCACTGTGCCCGTGGCCATGGTTCACTTCTACCTCATGTGGTACTACCCCTCCTCGGGCAAGCAGCGCGAGGCCGTGCGCGCCGTGTACGTCTGCACGCTGCAGCGGGTGGCGCGCGCCACGCACCCCGCGTTCGTCGGGCAGTACCGTGTGGAGGCGGAGCCCATGACGGGGACGATGCTGCTCTGTCTCGCCTTCCGCCAAGGCCAGGCGTGCCAGATGAGCATGGGCTGCTGCGACAGCACCGACAACTCCGTCTCCTTCTACACGCAGCAGTTCGGCATGACGGCGCTGCCCCGCGGGGAGGGTCGTCACTACACGCCCATGCAGATCCCGCTCTCCGCCTTCGACGCGCGCAGCGTCCTACTGAAGCACCTGCCCTCTGACTACCACGGCACGCTGCTTTGTCGAGTCCATGCCGCGCAAACTCAGACTGCTGCCTCGCTATTGATGGATGTGTTGCATCCTCAGACTGCTGCGCCGCAATTGATGGATGTGTTGCAGCCGCAGACTGCTGCGCCGCAATTGACTGAGGTGTCGCAGCCTCAGACCGTTGCACCACGCGTGCTCCACCTCCGGATCGACGCGACGGGCCGTCTGCAGTCCCTCCAGACGCTGGACACACTACCCACGACGCCCTCGCAGCAGCACTTGCTCCGCACCTGCCCCCAACTCTTCACTCCCACGCAGGACACCGCGCAGCACGTGACCACGCTGGGCCGCGTGTGCGAGCGTGACAGCGACGGGCGCTGGTTCTACCTGCAGCAGGGCGTGCCGCACTTCTACGAGTTCCCCGCGGAAGAGGGTGAGCTGGGCGAGGAGCCAGACTGTGCCATTGACTACTCGGCGTACGTGTCGCAGAGCGGAGGCGGCGTGATCGACAGCAGCGAGCTGGAGCGCGAGCTGGAGGCCAGCCAGAACGCGCTGTTCGAGGCGACGATGCAGAACGAGCGGAGTCTGTGCGGGCTGCTGGCGGCGATGGTGGCCGGCGAGGCGGAGAGCGAGGCGACGCAACAGCTGGCGGCGGAGAGCGACCGGCTGGTGAAGGAGCTGAAGGAGTACGAGATGGTGAAGCGTCCGGAGCGCGTGAAGGAGGAGGAGGAGGAGGACAACGACGCCATCTGCGAGGTGTGCGGCGACGGCGACAGCAACTTCGGGAACGTGATCATATTCTGCGACGGCTGCGACGCGGCGGTCCACCAGTGCTGCTACGACCTGGCGACGCTGCCCAAGGGCGACTGGTTCTGCAACGTCTGCGAGGACATATTGGTGAAGAAGCTGGGCGTGCGCGACGTCATGCACGTCACTCCGAAGGAGAGTGCGGAGGATTCCGACGTGGTGACCGGCGTGGCGTCGGGCGTGACATCTGCAGTGGAGGTGGAGAGCGAGCCGTCGGTGTTGAGCGTGCTGGACCACCTGCACGAGCTGCGCGAGAAGGTGTTCTGCTGCGTCTGCGGCTACAGCAAGGGCGCGATGATGCGCACCAACGAGGAGGGCAAGTACGCGCACGTGGCCTGCGCGCTGTGGCACCCCTGCTGCAGCGTCACCAACGCGCTGCCCTGCTGCAAGGAGCCAATGATGGTGCCCGCCAACGAGGAGGAGAAGAAGGAGATTGCGGCGCGCGCCACGCCCGTCACGCTCTCGCGAAACGCCTCCGAAGCCAAATCGCCGTCCAGCGAGGACACGGTGTTGATTCCCCTTCTTTCACAGGCTGCGCAGTCAACTCAATCAACTCAGCCTACTCAGTTGCCTCTGTTGCCCCAACCAGAACAACCCAACCAACCATCACACTCACTCCAACCACAACCGCAACAATCGCAACAGCCCCAACAACTACAACAACCACTCCTGGTGGCTTACCACAGCCCGTACGACGGCCTGCGCGCCAACACGGAGCTGCCGCGGTACTGCGTGGACATCTCGCACCTGGGCGAGCAGCGCCGCTCTCTGGTCTGCCAGCTGTGCCGGCGCAAGGGCGGCGTGGTGCCCTGCTGCTGCTCGGGCTGCGGCCGCGGCGTGCACGCGTCCTGCGCGCTGAAGTACGAGCTGGAGATGTTCTGGAACAACAAGATCGGGCACAGCGGCGTGCCGGTGGAGGAGGTGCTGGTGGAGAAGGACTTCTTCATCCACTGCTTCAACCATTCGGGCGGGTTCCAGGGCCGCGGCGTGCCGCACAAGCGCTGCGACGACTACCGCTCGCCCCTCAGCGAGAAGGAGACGCGGCGCAAGCGCCAGAACGACGAGTTCGTGCTGACCGACGCGGAGCAGCCAACGACGCGCCAGCGCAGGCAGCGCCGCTCGGCGGAGAACATGGAGGCGTCGCAGCAGCAGGGCCTGGAGCGCATGCGGCAGAAGCGCGAGAAGCGGCGCGAGCGCGAGCGCAAGCGGAACGACGCGTCGCGCGGGCGGCGGCGCAGCGACGAGAACGCGCTGGTGTTCACGACGAAGCCGCACTCGAAGAAGGAGCGGCGACAGCGGCTGGTGCTGGAGTGGCTGAAGGCGAGTCCCTGCGCGGCGTTCCTGCTGGACGACGCGAACAACCTGCTGCTGAAGATCCAGCGGCAGATCGACGCGCACCTGCTGCCGCGGCACGCGGACTGGCGCGGGTACACGCTGGACAACGGCACGCTGCAGTCGTTCTACCGGCGGTGCAAGAAGCGCGGGTTCTTCCAGGTGCACGACCTGGTGATCGAGATCCGCGAGATGTACCTGGGCCTGCTGTCCTACTGCTACCCGTCGCCCGACCCGGAGAAGCAGGCCGTGGCGAAGCTGGTGTGCAACGACGCGAACGAGCTGACGCGGCTGATGATCCAGCTGGAGAACCCCGTGTTCTTCGCGCACTACCTGAAGACCACCGAGGTCTACTGCGTGTGCATGACCACCGACGGCACGTCGGAATTCATGGTGGGCTGCGACGCGTGCGGGCGTTGGTTCCACCCGTTCTGCATCGGCTTCGCGGAGACCAAGTACTTCGGGTTCCTGACGACGTACGACCGCCGGTTCGTGGACGTGCGTGAGGACACGGGCTGCTTCTTCTGTCCGATGTGCTACGCGGGCGAGAACGCGGCGAAGATGCGGCTGTACAGCGAGGCGGAGGTGGTCGCCATGGGCGCGAAGGTCATTCCGGGTTATCAGGAGAGTGAGAGTGTGGAGGAGGTGTCCTCTGTTCAGAAGGAGTCAATGGTGGAGGTGCCGGTTGTTCAGAAGGCAGTGGTTGAGGTGCCATCTGTTCAGAAGGAGTCGGTAGTGACGGAGGAAGGGAAGCCTGCCGTGCAATCGTTTGAAGGGCAGACTGCACGGGAAGCCAATCAGATGATCGTGGAGACAACCCCACAAACACTCCCTCTCAACACCACAGACAACCAACAACCCCCCATTCAAGACATAACAGAGAAGGAACAACAAGAGAGAGAAGACAAACGACCTAGACTAGAATGCCATGTTTGTGAAAGAAACACGCCACTCAAACTCCACACTGTACTTGGTCGCCTCG
>ERZ827156.3861-NODE-3861-length-12900-cov-3.259089_pt1 | contig 12900 bp, 10 predicted proteins | sample MGYA00519919_ERZ827156 | MGnify/ENA primary metagenome ERZ827156 (study PRJEB31778, sample SAMEA3449269) | human gut metagenome | biome: human gut; feature: human-associated habitat; material: faeces | place: United Kingdom | collected 2010/2012 ... | reverse complement strand
TGTCGCAGCCGTCCTTTTTTTAAGGCGTTCCAATCCCGCTTTCAAAAGCTCAACGCCGCCTTCTAAAGCCGCCCCCGTTTTTTCCGCCGCCGTGAGCCACGTGAAATGAAACGCCAAGGAAAGCCCTGCCAAGACCGCCGCCGACAACACGAAGGTTGAACCCCAAATCCCCAGGAAAGGCGCCGTATTCGCGGCGACGGCATTCCCCACGAGACCGCCCGAACCCATCGGAAGATGCTTTCCTAAGTAAGAGAGCTCAATCACCGCGAGCCCCGAGGTCGCCGCCGCCAAGAGAAGTTGTCCCGCCGCCGACGTCACGGGCCGCATCACGGCGTTCACCGAGCCCGTCAACGATCGGTGCAGCCACACCCCGCCGTAGACCAAAAGCGAAACCGGTACCCACCACGCCGCAATCCCCAGCGCCCAGTAAAGCGCGTCCGACGTCCACGCTCCCCAAAGACCGCAGAGATTCGCGGGCACTTTGTCCCCGGTAACGGAAAAACCCGCGTCCGACGGCGTATAACTTAAGAGAGCCGCCGCCGTGAGGCACCCGGCAATCAACGCCGCCATCCAGCCCAAACGGAGTACCAACGCCTGCACGAGCCGCACCAGTCCGGCCCCGAGCCGTCGGCGAAATTCCCGCCGTGCTTCACGTTTGGCTTCTTCCCGCGCCCGTTCTTCGGCTTCCTTGTCTTCCCGCCATTCACTCGCAATGGCAGGTTTTTTCGTCTTTCTCATACTGCTTCAAATTGTTTTTACGGTTTCACCTGAACCCGGACGTTCTTACCGGCAAACGCAAGCCCCGCCGCCTGACAGCTCCCGACGACTAAAGTCGCGGGGTTCACAGTTACTTCAGCGCTTATGCGATCACCTTATCTCCGCCCTTTCAAACGAAGGAAGCGTCGGCGTTTCGCCGCTGACTCAGTTTCACCGGAACTTAACGGAGCTATTACGCTGAAAGGGAATGTACCTCAGCGGCCCGGCAAAAAACGATACTTCACACTGCTGCCTGCCGTGTATTGACGCTTCCGTCCTTTTTACGCCTCTCGCCGTCACTGCTCGGCGAAAGCTTCAATCATCCCCAACATCAGCGTTTTCCCAAAGCGCTGCGGCCGGGCGATGACCGTGACGGGATTGCCGCATTGCCGCCAATCCAAAATAAATGCCGTCTTATCGACATAAAATCCGTTCCTTCCGCGCAGTTCTTCAAAACTCTGACACTCGACGACGATACGCTCCGCCGTACGCTTTCCTTCCGATTTCCGCCCTCTCGGCCGTTACCGTTACGCGCATTATCCCAAAAACACCGACTTTTCGGGCTATCCTGACACACGGAAACATTTTTCCCACACGCCTCGAAGCAGAGGCCGTTAAACTTTCTTTATCCATCAACTTTTTGTAAGGAGACGCTCCATGTCCGACACCGCTGCCGCTCAGGCCCTGATGACCGAAGTCACGGACGACAATTTCGACGCCGTCGTTTCCGCTTCTTCGCGCCCCGTCGTCTTCGTCGTGGGTGCTCCCTGGTGCGTCGACTGCCGCCGCATTGCGCCCTTTATGGCAGAGTTTGCGAAGCGCTACGCCGACCGCGCCCTTTTTGCGCACGCCGATTTTGACAAGAATCCCGCCCTTAAGGCGCGCTTTGACGTGCGTCACATTCCGACCCTCTTTTTCATTAAGGCGGGCGAAACCGTCGGCACGCTCGTGGAACCCAAGTCGGTGGCACCCGTCAAAGCGTTCTTAGAAAACGCCCTGAAGTAGCCGACATGCGAGGGGGCGTCCGTGTTTTCGCCGCTGCGGCATCGATTTTCCTCGGTGCGGCTGCGGCCCGTCCCGCGGACGTTCTCAACGTCGCGGTGGTGAAGTACATCCGCCCTTCCCCCCACGAACCGATTCTTGCCCCGACCTTGAAAGCACTCCGGGATCGTTTCGGCGACAGCCGGGTTCACGTGACCGAACTCACGATGCAGGACTTGGAAGCCGCCATTGAGGAGCGTGCGATCGACATCTTCATCGCGAGCGCCGGCTTTTACCGCTTCAACGTCATCAACGGGGCCCGCGACCTTGCCGCACTCGCAAGCCGCTCCTACCCCGATCCCAACCACGGCGAAGGCTCCGCCGTCGTCGTCCGCGCCGGTAGCGACCTCACCACCTGGGCCGATCTTTTCAGCCGCCGCATTGCCGCTTCGACCCCGCAGGGGTTTACGACACTGCGCGTCAAAGGTGAAATCGCCCGCCGCAACTACGATCCCGACCGATTTTTTTCCGAGTGGATCTACACGGGCCCGGCCAACACCGAGATGAGCGTGAATCTTCTGCGACAGCACCTCGTCGACGCCGCCGTTTTCCGCCTCTGCTGGCTCGAAGACCGATTGGAAACGCACCCGGAAGAAAAAAACTTTGGCGCGTCATCGAGCCCAGGTCCGACACCGGCGTCTGCCGCTCGTCCACCGCGCTTTACCCTTCGTGGATCATTGCGACGACGCCTGCGACCGATCCCGAAGTCTCCCGCCGCGTGACGCAGACCGTGCTCGCCATGCCGCCCACGGCCGACGGACAGTATTGGACGGTCGCAACCGACCTAAGTGCCGTCGATCAGCTTTACCGGGAACTCAAGGTGGGACCCTTCGCGTACCTGCGGGAATGGAATCTCTCGCGCCTCTGGGCGAGATTTCAAATTCCTATCGTACTCTTTTGCTTTTTCATCGTGGGGCTCATCGTGCACAGTCTGCGGGTGACGCAGCTCGTGCGGCGCCGCACGGCCCAATTGGAAGAGGCGCTTGCGCGGGAAAAAGCCCTGCAGTCCCAGCAGCTTGAAGTCGCTGAACGCATCAGCGCCCTGCAGCGCACGGGGTTGATCGGCCGCATCTCCTCAATGATCGCGCACGAATTGCGGCAGCCCCTGGCCGCCCTCGCGCTCTACGGCCAATCCCTTCGCAAGCTCCTTGAACGGGAAAAGGCCTCCCCCCAAGATTTGACCGTGCTTTCCCGCCTCATGAAACAGACGGAACGCATCAACGCCATCGTCGACAACGTACGCGCCTATGCAAAAATTTCGGAGGTGAAGCGCTCGCCCACCGATTTGCGAAACGTCATTCAGCATGCGGCGGCCGCCTGGCGCGCGGCCGGACGCGCCGACACCGTCGCGCTCACCCTCACGGCCCCTTCCCCGGTTTGGGTGAAAGTGAGTGCCTTGGAGTGGGAACTCGTCGTTCTCAACCTTCTGAAGAATGCCTCCGAAGCGCTCGCAGGCCGCAAAGACGGCCAGATCAACGTGACGCTTTACGAAAAAGACGACGGCGGCGTGCACCTTAACGTGTCCGACAACGGCCCGGGGCTGACCGAAGAAAAACTCGCGCTCTTAGGGGAACCCGTGGAAAGCGCCAAAGCCACCGGCCTCGGCCTGGGACTTTCCATCGTGAAGGGAATCGTGGAAAATCACGCGTCCCGCATTCGTTTTTTCAATCACCCGTTGGGGGGCTTTGCCGTGGAAATCGATCTGCCACCGCAATTGAGGGCAACGTCCCCGACGCCCCCTTCGTTTTCGACACCCGCCTATGACGCCTGACGTACTCAAAGCCCATTGTCTCATCCGCATCTGCGACGACGATGAAGACCTCGCCGCCGCGTTGGAACTCTTTTTAAATCTCGAAGGCTGGAAAACCGTTGTTTTTCACGATGCCAAAAGTTTTCTCACCGGGGATCGGCCTTCGGTGCCGGGCTGTCTTATTCTCGACGTAAAGATGCCGGGATTTTCCGGACTCGAATGCCAAGCCCTCATGAAGGAGCACGGCGTCAAACTTCCGGTGATCTTCATCACGGGTCACGGGGACATCGACATGGCCGTTCAAGCCGTGTTGGACGGCGCCTGCGACTTTCTGCAGAAACCCGTGGATGAAAAGCGCCTCCTGCGTTCCCTTGAAAAGGCCGCCGCCCGTTCTTATCAGGAAATAACCGGCGCCGTCTCCGCCGACACGGCGCGGGAGCGCCTGTCGCAGCTCACGGCGCGCGAAACCGAAATCGTCAAACTCATTGCCGCGGGCCTCGTGTCACGCGAAATCGCCGAACGCCTGGGGATTGCCCTGCGCACGGTCGAAGTACACCGCGCCGGGGCGCTCAAAAAAATCGGCACCCACGATCCGTCGGCGATCAAACGCCTTTTGGAAACGGCCGGAGTCTGACATGCCGACCGTCGCCGACATTTTGGAAACCCCGGAAAACCGCTCGGGGGGCCTCTTGGTCGTCACGATGCCGCATACCGTCCCCGAGAGCACGGCTTCAAGACGCGCTTTCCTTTCGGACCGATCCGTCAATCGGGGTCCGGTGTTGGAACGCTTTTGCGAGTGGTTTTCGCTCTGGGGGATGCCGCTGCAGCGCACCCGAGGGAAGGAATCGCCCTTTGAACGCGCCTTTGCCCTCGCGCTCTGGCCCTCGCGTGAACCCGCCGACGCACACGGCCCGCAGTTCGTGAAGGCCGTTGCACCCCAAGTCCCGGAACTCTTGAAAATCCTTGAAACCCGACGGCCTCGCCTCGTCATCTTTTTGTCCGCCTACCTCTGGCAGGCCGTGACGGCCCCCGACACCGAGGCTCTTACCGCGGCCGTTTGCGGAAAAGCTCTGGACACAGGACGGCGCCTGTCGGACACGCGGCTTGCTGCCTGGGTACAAAAGCGCGAAAAATGCGTCTTTCTGGCGCTCCCGCAACCCTCCAAAAACACCACGGACACCGTCGTACGCTCGTGGGCCGCAGCGATTCAGCGGATTTTCAACGCCGTCAAAGCCGTTCCCGACACCGCCGAAGATCCGCTCCTCACGGCCGCCGCTCAATCTTTGGTGTTGGATCCCGCACTCTCCGTACGCCGCATTCAATCGATGCTGCACGTGCCGCCCGAGCGCGCTGCCGCGCTGTTTGACGCTCTGAAAGAACGCGTCTGGTCACCGGACACCGCAGGAAACCCTTGCCTTCTGAGCAAAACGCCGTCGCAAGACCTTTGAATTCGGCAGCGCCGCCGCGACAAAAGGCTTGAACTGCAACGGTTGCTTATGGCCGGCGTAATACCGCGATACCCATTTTTTCACTCTGAGGTCAGTGTTTCCTCCTTTTTTCGTTCCGGAGGAAACACTCTCCGCAGTCGGTTAATACGCGTGCTTACGCAGCGCTTCAATACGGTCTTCGCACGAGGGGTGCGAAGCAAACAAACTGCCGATGCCGCCCGACACGCCGAAGCCCTTCATCGCCCCCGGGAGTTCCGCAGGCTGCATCGTGTTGAGGCGCTGCAGTGCGGCAATCATGGGTTCGGGCGAATTTAAGAGCCTTGCCGAACCGGCGTCCGCGTGGTACTCACGCCAGCGGGAGTAGGTCGCCACCACAATCCCCGCGAGGAACCCGAAGGCAATGTCAAGCACCATGCTCGTGATGTAGTAGCCGGCGCCCGGCGCATCGTTTTCATTTTTCAGAATGACGCGATCCACCGCCCAGCCCACGAGACGCGACGCAAAGACCACGAACGTATTCATCACGCCCTGAACCAAGGTCATCGTCACCATGTCGCCGTTGGCGACGTGGCTCATTTCATGCCCCAGCACCGCTTCGACTTCATCTTTGTTCATGAGCTTCAAAAGGCCCGTCGACACGCAGACGAGCGACGAATTCTTAAAGGCGCCCGTTGCAAACGCATTGGGTTCCCCGTCGTAAATCCCGACTTCGGGCATCGCAACCCCGGCGCGGTCCGCGAGTTTGGCAACGACGCCCACAAGCCACGCTTCCAAGCCCGGCTGAGGATTGGCGGTATTGATGAGCTGCACGTTCATGCTCATCTTTGCCATCGACTTACTCATCAGGAGCGAAATCACGGACCCCGAGAAACCCACGATCACCGCAAAAACGGACAACGCCCCCATATCGAGGGACGACCCCGCCATACCGCCGAAATTGATGCCGAACACCATACCGACGACGGCGAGCACGATATTGAGCATCACCACCACGGCAATATTGGTGAGAATGAGAAGTCCGATACGTTTCAACATGTCTTTATTCTTTTCATGACGCCGTCAGGGACGCACGGCAAATCTCAAAGTGAGGTTTTCACCTCCGCGGCCTCCCTTTCCCCAAAGAGAGGCGGACTGCGGATTTCCGCACCCTCTTCGTAGTGTAATGAAACGCGGCTTTACCGACGACGAAGCACCGGTAAAAAATCTTTTACCAAATGTGTAGCGCCGCGGCGAACAACGGCTCAGGGAATGACCTTGATCGAGTGTTGACTGGGTGCGCTTTCCAGCCGTGATACGGACTCCGTGAAGGCTTGTGATACGCCATGATTGATCTGCGAGAATCGATTATCGGGGCATCGGGTGGGTGGTCCATGTCATTACGACGGGGGTTTACGCCGCTGTTGGTAAAATAGTTACGCTTCAAGCAGCATCAGCGGACGTCCCGCCCCGTACTCCTGCAATTCCTGCGGCAGTCCGGCTTTCGCCGCGACGTCCCCGAATAAAAGTTCAACGGTTGGAAGGCCTTTGGCTTTCAAGCCCTTTTTGTGATTTCCATGCCCAGAAAATCTTTCTACGACACCCGAGTTGATCACGACGAAGACGATGAGTTCGATGACCGCCCCTCCAAATCCCAACGTAAGCGCGACTGCGACGCCCTGCAGGCTTTGGGAAAAGAATTGACGCAGCTCACGGCCGAACAAATCAGTCAGATTCCGCTCCCCGAAGAAACCGCACATGCGATCCGCGACTTTGCCGCCATGAAGTCGTTCGGCGCCCAGCGCCGTCAGCTGCAATTGATCGGCAAACTCATGCGGAACCTCAACGCAGCCGCCGTCCGTGAAGCGATCGACCGCGCCACGGGCGAAAGCCGGGCCGCGGCGGCGGCTCATAAGCGGGCCGAACGTGCTCGTGAGGCGTTGATTGCGAACGACGATTTCTTGACGGACTACGCGGCCAAACACCCGGCCGTCGAACTGCAGCGCCTGCGTCAGTTGATTCGACAGGCGCGCAGGGAAGCCGAAAAAGAACAACCGCCCAAGGCGTTTCGTGAGATTTACCGCCTTCTTTACGCGGAAGAACTCCCGACGCTCAACCTCGAAGCCGTGGAAATCCAAGACGACGAGGAATAATCTCTTGCGACTTCAACTCTGCGGGTAACGACAAAATGGCTGTGACACGTTCTGCCGACAATGAATTAATTCTCGGACTGGTTTCAATTTCCGACCGGGCCTCGGCCGGAGTCTATGAAGACGAGGGGCTCCCGGCCCTGGAAACCTGGATCCGCCGTGCGGTGACGACGCCCGTGCGCGTGGAAAAGCGCCTCATTGCGGACGAGCGCTTTCAGATTGAAAATACGCTGCGGGATCTCACGGACAACGTCGGGTGCGATTTGGTACTTACGACGGGCGGAACAGGCCCGGCGCTCAGAGACGTAACGCCCGAAGCGACGCTTGCCGTCGCCACCCGCGAAATGCCGGGGTTCGGCGAACAGATGCGCCGCATTTCGCTCGCTTTCGTACCGACCGCCATCTTGTCGCGCCAAGTGGGGGTACTCCGTGAAATTCCGGGGCACGCCGCGCTCATTCTCAATCTGCCGGGGCGCCCCAAAGCCATTGCCGAAACCTTGGGAGGCGCCAAAAACGCCGACGGCAGCATTAAGGAACCAGGGATTTTTGCAGCCGTCCCCTACTGTCTGGATCTGATCGGCGGCCCCTTTATCGAAACGGACGAAACCGTCATCAAGGCGTTCCGCCCCAAAGCCAAAGAAACCCCGGCCCCTGCGCCCGAACCCACTGCCGCCGCACCGGTCGAAACACCGACTTCCCCGAAAGAAAATCCTGCGGCGGCACCGACCGAGCCCGAACCGCCCAAAGCGGCTTCAGCACCGGACGACCGTCCGCACATGAGTCCCGAAGCCATCGCGCGCCGTTCCGTGCAGCGCGGCGTCCCGCTTTTTAACGACCGACGCCAGTCCGCGGGCCTCGCCCCTCTTCGCTGCTTTGTAAAGGAACCCGTAGACGGTTCTTCCCCGCAATGCACCGTCGTGTGGCTCCACGGCATGGGTACGACCGTCAAAGACTTTGAGCCGTTTGCCCGGGAAGTCGCCGACTTCGGCGCCCCCGCGGCACGCTTCGTGTTCCCGCAGGCCCCGAAATTAGCGCTCACCGCCCATCGCGGATGGGAAACGACCGCCTGGTACGACGTCTTAAGCGATGACTTCACGAGCCGAGAGGACGAACGCGGCATCCGCAGCATGCACCAGCGGGTAAGCCAGGTGATCCGCGAACTCGTGGCCGCCGGCACCCCCGCGAACCGAATTTTCCTCGGCGGTTTCTCGATGGGAGCCGCCATGGCGCTTTACACGGGGCTTCGTCAGCCGCAGTCCTTGGCGGGCGTCATCGCGCTTTCCGGCTATCTTCCCCTGGCTTCGACGTTGCCGGCGGAAATCACGCCGGCCGGGCACCTCACCCCGATTTTCATGGGGCACGGTGCGTTTGACGACGTAATCAATCCCCTCACCGCACAGGCCGGCGCCAAATTGATCGAAACCCTCGCGGAAACCCTTATTTGGCGGGAGTACAACATGGAGCACACGCTCTGTCCCGAGGAAATGACGCATATTGCGCAGTTCATGACGGCGGCGTTGCACTCTTAACCGAAACCATCCTCAACGTCGGCCGTCAAAAACGCCGGCAAAGCAACCTGATCCGGAATTCAGGACCCGCCTTCGAATTCCGGATCAACATTCGGTCTGCACGCGAACTGCGGAGAAAATCCTGAGGCACTTTTCTGACTGAGCCCACCCTTTTGCAAACATCCCGCACAGTTTTCCCCCGGGATAATTCCCGTCTTTTTTCCCTGTTTCTTGATCTTCTGCAGGACTACTTAGTGGTATCCCCCTGCCATAATCCGCCGCGTTAAGCTTAAATTCAGGTTAAAGGCTGACGTTGTTGATCTCAGCCGAAAACCCCGTCAGCCGTTCTCACGGCCGATCCACTCAGGAGAAAGAATCATGTCGAATACGGATGTGAGCCGCCGCGGTCTTTTGAAGACCTCCTTTATCGGCGCCGCCGCAGCCGGTGCTGCCGGTTTCGGTCTCACCGCCGAAGCGGCTCCCGCTCGGAAAGTCGCCGGCACCTACGATGCCGTCGTTCTCGGTGCCGGTCCCTCGGGCCTCATTACCGCCATCACCGCGCACGACGCGGGCGCCAAAGTCGTCGTTCTCGAAAAATGCGACCGTCCCGACGGCAACGCCATTTACGCTTTGGGCTCCGTCTGCGGCTGGGGCACGCGTCATCAGAAGGAACAGGGCATCGATGACGATACGGCCGACGCCTTCTACAAGATGATGATGGGTATTTCCAAGGGCATGGGCGACAAGGCCTTGAACCGTACCTACACCGACAACATCACCGCGGGCATCGACTGGCTCGAAAGCGATATCGGCGTCAAATTCGGCAAGATTCGCAAGATGCCCTACCCGCGTCTCGGACGCACCTGCCGTGTCGTGGGCGACATGAGTAAGGGCATTACGGGCGGCGCTCAGCTCGTGGCCGACCTTTTGAAGGCCTGCGCCAAGCGCGGCATCGAAATTAAGTACGAACACAAGGCGATCCGCCTCGTCACGAACGACCTCAATGCCGTGACGGGCGTCGAAGTTCAGACCCCGGTGGGCAAAAAGACCTTCATGAGCCGCGGCGGCGTCTGCATCTGCACGGGCGGCTTCTCCGCCAACCCCGGCATGGTCGACCGCTACATCGGCGGTTGGGCGACGCGCATGGTGCTGCGTGGTTCCCGCCACACCACCGGTGAAAACATTTCGCTCACCGAACCGCTCTTTACGAAGTTCGTCAACATGGATCAGTTCCACTCGGGCCCGATCGTGGGCGCGACGCACGTGAATCCTGCCGACGTCTTGAATTCCGGCTACGGCATTCAGGTGACGACTTCCGGCGACCGCTTCATGGACGAAAACAACACCTACGTCATCAAGGCCCGCACCTGCGCACAGCAGACGCTTGACAACATGGCCTGGGTGATCGTCGACAGCGACTGCTCGGTTCTGGACCGCGTGATTCCGAAGTTTGACAAACTCAACAACCCGTACGGCAAGGCCGATACGATTGAAGGACTCTGTAAGCAGGTGAACCTTCCCGCCGAAAAGGTGAAGAAGGCCGTGGACGCTTATAACGAAGCCCTGAAGGCCAACAAGTTGGGCGAAATGAATCCGCCCTGCACTTACAAGAACCCGCATCCGATTGCGAAGGCCCCCTTCTATGCCGTGCCCTTCCAGGGCGGCATGACCGCCACGTTCGGCGGCCCCTTGATCAACACCAAGGCGGAAATTCAGGACTTGGACGGTAAGAGCATCGCCGGTCTCTACGCTGCCGGCAATTCCGCCGGCGGCATCTTCTTCCACAACTACGCGGGCGGCGCTCAGTTGGGTGCGGCCACCGTATTCGGCCGCATTGCGGGCGCCGAAATGGCTGCCCGTGCGAAGGCGGCGAAGAAGTCGAAGAAGGCCTAAGAGGAAGGAGACTATATTATGATGATGAAGACTTTTGCCGCGGCCTTTGCGCTCGCCGCGGGCCTTGCCCTTTCTTCCGCCCCGATGGCGGCTGACGTGACCTTGGCCCAGATGCACGGGAAGATGTGGCCGAAATCCACGGGTTTTGCGACGAAGACGCAGTGCTTGAAGTGCCACGTGTCTTACGAAGCGCTTGCGGAACGCACGAAGAACGTGTCCCCGAACCCCCACGTGTCGCATCAGGGCGCGGTGAACTGCGAAGACTGCCATAAGGCGAATCGTCCCGCCAAGGACGTGCAGTTCATGTGCAACGACTGCCATCAGTTCACCCTGAAGAAGAACTGATTTCGGCAGGGTTAAACCATCCGCAGCCCCGCAAGGTTTCGTGCTTTGCGGGGCTTTTTCGTCCGGCGCCGGATGCCCTAGAACCGGAACCGTCCCCTTTTCTAAGCCGAAAGCCCTAGCCCCGGTTACGCCGAATTTGAACCCTCCCATAAAAAACGCGAAAATACCCTTCGCTTATAAGCGGAAATGCCGCCAGCCCCTGAAGCCCCGTCTTCTCGTGCCCCCGTCGTTTCCGAGTGACACAACAAAACGACCGAAATCCCCATGGCAAAGACCCTTTACGACAAACTTTGGGACGAGCACGTCGTCCACGTCGAAGACGACGGCACGACCACCCTCTACATCGACCGCCACCTGATGCACGAAGTGACGAGTCCGCAGGCTTTTGAAGGTTTGCGGCTGGCAAACCGCAAACCCTGGCGCGTTTCCTCCATCGTCGCCACCGCTGACCACAACACACCCACGACCGGTTGGGAAAAGGGCATGGACGGCATCACGGATCCCATCGCACGCCTTCAGGTGGAAACGCTTGACAAAAACATCCGCGCCTGCGGGTGCGCCGCCTACTTTCCCTTCATGGACAAGGGCCAGGGCGTCATTCATGTGATGGGGCCGGAAGAAGGGGCGACGCTGCCCGGCATGACCGTCGTCTGCGGCGACAGCCACACGTCCACCCACGGTGCGTGCGCGGCGTTGGCGTTCGGGATCGGCACGTCCGAAGTCGAGCACGTTCTCGCCACCCAGACGCTTCTCACGAAAAAGAACCGCAACATGCTCGTGAAGGTCGAAGGCAAACTCGCCCCCGGCCTCACCGGCAAAGATATTGCCCTTGCCGTCATCGGAAAAATCGGCACCGCGGGCGGCACGGGCTGCACCATCGAATTTGCGGGCTCGGCGATCCGCAGCCTCTCGATGGAAGGCCGCATGACGCTCTGTAACATGGCGATCGAAGCGGGCGCGAGAAGCGGTCTCGTCGCCGTGGACGACAAAACGATCGACTACATGCGTAACCGCCCCTTGGCCCCCACGGGCGACGATTGGGTGAAGGCCGAACAGTACTGGCGTACGCTCGTCTCGGACGCCGACGCCCATTTCGACGTCACGGTGGAAATCGATGCCGCCGCCATCCGCCCGATGGTGAGCTGGGGAACGTCCCCCGAAATGGTGACGACGATCGACGGCGTCGTGCCGGATCCCGAAACCTTAACGGATCCCATCAAAAAAGAAGGCTGGGTACGGGCGCTTAAGTACATGGGCCTCACTGCAGGCACGAAGATCACGGACATTGCGCCGGACCACGTCTTCATCGGCTCCTGCACCAATGCACGCATCGAAGACCTGCGGGCGGCGGCCGCCGTCGTGCAGAAACTCGGGCGGCGACTTGCACCCAACGTCAAACAGGCTCTGGTGGTTCCGGGCTCGGGACTCGTGCGCCTGCAGGCGGAAAGCGAGGGGCTTGACATGATCTTCAAAGCCGCGGGCTTTCAATGGAGGGAACCGGGCTGCTCGATGTGCCTCGCGATGAATGCCGACCGCATCGGCGCGGGGGATCGCTGCGCCTCCACTTCGAACCGCAACTTCGAAGGGCGCATCAGCCCGGATGTCAAGATGAACTACTTGGCATCGCCGCCGCTTGTCATCGCCTACGCTTTGGCCGGCACGATGGACTTCGACTTCGAGCATGAGGCGCTTGGCAAGGATCCTGAGGGCAACGACGTCTATCTGAAAGACATCTGGCCCACGAATGCCGAGGTGGAGCAGGTGGTCAGCGGCAATGTGAGCCGTGAGATGTTCCTCAACGACTATGCCAGCGTGTTCGAGGGCGATTCGCGTTGGAAGGGGCTCGATGTTCCCGAGGGCGAGCTGTTCGCCTGGAACCCGGAGTCCACGTACGTGCGCAAGCAGACCTTCTTCGACGGCATGAGCGCCACGCCGGCTCCGGTCGAGGACATTCGCGACGCACGCGTGCTCGCGCTGCTGGGCGATTCGGTCACGACGGCGACGACGGGAACGTTCTCGTCCAGAAGCGCAAT
>ERZ827156.3859-NODE-3859-length-12905-cov-13.148327_pt1 | contig 12905 bp, 10 predicted proteins | sample MGYA00519919_ERZ827156 | MGnify/ENA primary metagenome ERZ827156 (study PRJEB31778, sample SAMEA3449269) | human gut metagenome | biome: human gut; feature: human-associated habitat; material: faeces | place: United Kingdom | collected 2010/2012 ... | reverse complement strand
ACGCGGAAATTTGTATCATCAAACGTGATGGTAAAAGAGAAGATTTCTCTATCAGTAAGATTAAGAATGCAATCAGTAAAGCATTCAGTGCAAGTGGAATTCAGGATGAGCAGCAGTTGGTTGCTGACATCACCATGAATGTTATCAGTCAGTTTTCAACCCCCACGATCACCGTAGAAGAGATTCAAGACTTGGTAGAAAAGTCGTTGATGAAAGTGCGGCCGGAAGTAGCGAAGAAATACATCATCTATCGCGAATGGCGGAATACGGAGCGTGATAAGAAAACCCAGATGAAACAGGTGATGGACGGCATTGTGGCTATCGACAAGAACGATGTCAATTTGAGCAACGCCAACATGAGCAGTCACACGCCTGCCGGACAGATGATGACGTTCGCTTCCGAAGTAACTAAAGATTATACCTATAAATACTTGTTGCCGAAACGTTTTGCCGAAGCACACCAGTTGGGAGACATTCACATCCACGACCTGGATTATTATCCGACAAAGACGACAACCTGCATTCAATATGATATGGATGACCTCTTTGAACGCGGTTTCCGCACAAAGAACGGTAGCATCCGCACCCCGCAAAGCATCCAAAGCTATGCTACGCTGGCTACCATCATCTTTCAGACCAACCAAAATGAGCAGCATGGCGGACAGGCGATTCCGGCTTTCGACTTCTTCATGGCAAAAGGAGTGGCCAAATCTTTCCGCAAGCATCTGGCATCGTTCATCAACTTCTATGTGGCTATGGAAAACGGAAATCAGGCCGATGAAAAATCCATCCGTACGTTGATTAAAGAATACCTTCCGTCTATCAAGTCCACCGAGGCCGAACGCGAAACATTGCGCATCGCTCTGGTCGCTTTACAGATCATTATAGATAAGGAACACCTTGCCCGCATCGTCGAAAAAGCCTACCAGCAGACCCGTAAAGATACACATCAGGCAATGGAAGGATTCATCCACAACCTGAATACGATGCATTCTCGTGGCGGTAACCAAGTGGTATTCAGTTCCATCAACTACGGAACGGACACTTCTGCCGAAGGCCGCATGGTGATCGAAGAACTGCTGAAAGCTACCATTGAAGGCCTCGGCACCAGAGGAGAAGTACCCGTATTCCCCATCCAGATATTCAAGGTGAAAGACGGCGTTTCTTACTCGGAGAAAGACTTTGAGAAAGCAATGAAAGCGGAGAACATCGAAGCGGCAATGACCGACAGTTACGAGGCTCCCAACTTCGACTTGTTATTAAAGGCTTGCCAGACTACTGCGAAAGCGTTGTTCCCGAACTTCATGTTCCTCGACACACCTTTCAACCAGAACGAGAAATGGAAAGCCGACGATCCGCAGCGTTACATTTACGAATTGGCAACAATGGGCTGCCGTACCCGTGTTTTTGAAAATGTGGCCGGAGAAAAATCTTCTTTAGGACGTGGCAATCTTTCGTTCACCACACTGAATATGCCAAGACTGGCTATCGAAGCCCGTATCAAAGCGGAAAATCTGGTAGAAGATGAACGCAACAAGGACGCCATCGAACAAAAAGCAAAAGAAATTTTCATCGAATCCGTACACCAAATGTCTGCGCTCGTGGCCGACCAGCTTTACGAACGTTATCAGTATCAGCGTACGGCCCTGGCACGCCAGTTCCCGTTCATGATGGGAAATAATGTGTGGAAAGGCGGTGGCGAACTGAATCCGAACGAACAGGTAGGAGACGCCTTGCGCAGCGGTACACTGGGGATCGGATTTATCGGCGGGCATAACGCGATGGTGGCTCTCTACGGACAAGGTCACGGACACAGCCAGAAAGCATGGGACACGCTGTATGAAGCGGTGATGGAAATGAATAAAGTGGTAGACGAATATAAAGAGAAATATAACCTGAACTACTCCGTTCTGGCTACTCCTGCCGAAGGACTTTCGGGACGTTTCACGAAAATGGACCGCCGGAAATATGGAAAAATCCCCGGAGTGACAGATCGCGACTATTATGTCAACTCTTTCCACGTAGACGTGAAAGAACCGATCAGCATCGTTGAGAAAATCAAGCGTGAAGCTCCGTTCCACGCTATTACGCGCGGCGGACACATCACGTATGTGGAGCTGGACGGTGAAGCGCAGAAGAATGTGCGTGCCATTGCCAAGATTGTGAAAGTGATGCACGACGAAGGAATTGGATACGGCTCTATCAATCACCCGGTAGACACTTGTCATAACTGTGGTTACAAGGGAGTTATCTTCGATAAATGCCCTGTATGCCAGAGTGAAAGTATTCTCCGTATGCGCCGTATCACCGGTTATCTGACGGGCGATTTAAGCTCTTGGAACTCTGCCAAGCGGGCAGAAGAGAAGGACCGTGTAAAACATTTGTAGAATAAATGTTTGATAATTGATGAATGGATAATGAACGGTGCTTGATGAAAGCGTTACGGTTCATTATCCATTATTCGGTTATTACTTGCAGCACGTTACTCTCATCTTGTACTGTTCTGTAACGAGTATTTATTCCACATTTATATGGTTATCATCCATTCTCAAATCTTCATTTTCCATTAGCTATTAAAGAAGTGAATTTACTAGGAACTTATTCTGAAACGATTGTTGACGGTGAAGGTATCAGGTTTTCTATTTATCTTGCCGGCTGCTCCCATCATTGTCCCGGTTGCCACAACCCGGAGAGTTGGAATCCGGGAGCAGGAGAAGAACTGACGGAGGAGAAAATACAGTCCATCATTCGTGAAATCAAAGCGAATCCTTTGTTGGACGGCGTTACTTTTTCCGGCGGTGATCCGTTTTTTCATCCGGAAGCGTTCCTGCTTTTGCTGAAACGGGTGAAAGAGGAAACAGGGATGAACGTGTGGTGCTACACCGGATACACATACGAAGAAATTAAGGCGCAGCCTCGTTTGAGTGCCGCTCTTGATTATATTGATGTATTGGTGGACGGACGCTTCGAACAGGCTCTTTTCTCTCCATATCTGGAGTTCAGGGGAAGCAGTAATCAGCGGATTTTGAAGTTGAAGTAAATGTAATTCGACATTTGGAGTAAGTTGAATCCAGTAGTTGAGCACTAAAAAAACTTATTTTTCAAAGGAAACAAAAACACCTGTACCGTTGTTTTGTTTACCTTTACGAAACCAAGTGAATCATTTTTCATCACAGAGTAACGCGGCGCTTTTTGGTAGCCGGTGGGGCTTGCGTCTGTGTTTGTGTCTGCTTGATGGTGAAGAAATAAACGACTACTTACAAGAATAAGTTTTTATGGTACAATCAATAAATCCAACTCAAAAAAACGATGAGACCGATGGCTTGCCAATGCCTAAACGTATTTGGGCGGTGGTGTCTGTCGGCTTCGCTCTTTGTATGTCAGTACTGGATATTAACATCGTCAATATCGTACTACCTACACTTTCACATGATTTTGGGACTTCTCCCGCTGTAACCACCTGGATTATCAACGGCTATCAGCTGGCCATCGTTATATCGTTACTGTCTTTTTCCGCTTTGGGTGAAATCATCGGTTACCGGAAAGTCTTTCTTTCGGGCATCGGATTGTTTTGCGTCACTTCATTGATCTGTGCCTTGTCCGATTCGTTTTGGACTTTGACGGTTGCCCGTATCTTTCAAGGGTTCAGCGCTTCCGCCATCACTAGTGTGAATACGGCACAGCTGCGTTACATCTATCCGAAGAGCCAGATCGGGCGGGGGATGGGGATCAATGCAATGGTAGTCGCCATATCGGCTGCCGCCGGACCATCTGTGGCGAGCGGTATTCTTTCCATTGCCAGTTGGCACTGGTTGTTTGCCATCAATGTGCCGTTGGGACTCACTGCATTGCTTCTCGGCATCAAACACCTGCCACGACAGGAGGAGCGTACGAAACGTAAATTCGATTACATCAGTGCCATCGCGAATGCGGTCACTTTCGGTCTGCTCATTTACACGCTGGACGGATTTGCCCACCATGAGAAAATGGACTTCCTTTTCATTCAACTGATTGTGTTGGCAGTGGTCGGTACCTACTACGTGCGCCGACAACTGACGCAGACCACTCCGCTGCTCCCTCTTGATCTGCTGCGGATTCCGATTTTCCGGCTGTCCATCCTGACTTCCATCTGTTCTTTCATAGCACAAATGACAGCGATGGTTTCTTTGCCTTTTTTCCTCCAGAACACTTTGGGACACAGCGAAGTCATGACCGGACTTCTACTCACACCGTGGCCGTTGGCTACGCTTGTCACGGCTCCGTTGGCAGGATATCTTGTCGAGCGCATCCACCCCGGTATCTTGGGAAGTGTCGGGATGGCTCTGTTTGCCGTCGGGCTTTTCTCGCTTTCCAGTCTGACTGCGGAGTCGTCCGATATTAGTATCATTCTGCGTTTGATGCTGTGTGGGGCAGGCTTCGGATTGTTCCAGACACCGAATAACAGTACGATTATCTCTTCCGCTCCTACGCAACGTTCGGGCGGAGCCAGTGGTATGTTGGGAATGGCCCGCCTGTTGGGACAGACCACCGGGACAACATTGGTCGCATTGCTTTTCAGCTTCGTTGCTCATGACCGGAGTACGGCTGTCTGCCTTATGGTAGGAAGTGGATTTGCTGTTGTGGCGGCTATCGTCAGCAGCTTGAGACTATCGCAGCCTTCCACTCTATAAAAAAAGTATCCCGGATGAGAGAGGAGTGAATACCTGTTCTCATCCGGGATTGTTTTTTATGTTTTTCTTCTGTCGTTTGGTCTGTTAGAAGAAGAACCTTAGAATATCGTTGAAGTTAGCCCATATCAACAGACCGAAGAGTAGAATCATACCGGTCATTTGAGCGTATTCCATAAATTTGTCGCTCGGTTTGCGGCGAGCTATCATCTCGTAGAAGAGGAAGAGCACGTGGCCGCCGTCCAATGCGGGGATAGGGAGGATATTCATGAAAGCCAGAATGATGGAAAGGAAGGCTGTCATATACCAGAACTGGTGCCAATCCCATGTAGCAGGGAAGATGCTGCCGATCGTTCCGAAGCCACCTAGCTGTTTGGCTCCTTCTTTCGAGAAGAGGTATTTCATGTTTCCTACATATCCTTTCAAGGTTTTTACGCCGAGGGAGACACCTGCCGGGAAGGATTCAAAGAAAGTATATTCTTTTTTCACCATAGGGAGCAGGCGGTCTGTGACGAGACAGGCGGTTACACCCATCAGGTAGGCGGAGTCTACACGCATATTCAATGTGTCGGTTACGCCGTCACGCACATAGGTCAGTGTAATCAGGCGCGGATCTATGCTGTCTTTGAGCAGGGTTTCCGCGTTTTTCTTACGTTCTGCCATCGCTTCTTTGAAGTCGGAGAAAGAAATCGGTGTTCCGTTCAGGGCGATAATGCTGTCGCCTGGTTGGATGCCTGCTTGTGCGGCAGGAGAATTCACCATCACACTGTCTATCACATACGGGAAACGGTAGGAGGCAAAACGGATACTGTCTGCCAGAAGGCGTTGCATCAAGTCTTCAGGGATATAAACGGAGGCTTTCGCACCGTTGCGGATAACGCTTACTTCGCGGGCGTCGGCAATCTGGCTCAACATATCGCCGTCATAACGTTCAAAAGGAACGCCGTCGGCAGAAAGAAGGATATCACCGTCCTGAAAACCTACGGATTTGGCCGTTTCGTTGAAATCCATACCGAGAGGAGCTTCCTGCACCTTTATATATTGGTCGCCCCACGCAAATAGAATCATCGAGTAGATGAACAGGGCCAACAGGAAGTTGAACAGTACGCCACCCACCATGATTAGCAGACGTTGCCACGCCGGTTTGGAACGGAACTCCCACGGTTGTTCGGGTTGTTTCATCTGCTCGGTATCCATCGACTCGTCAATCATACCGGCTATCTTGACATAACCGCCCAATGGCAGCCAACCTACTGCATATTCTGTGTCACTTTTCTTGGGCTTGAATTTAAACAGGGTGAACCAGGGGTCAAAAAATAAGCAGAATTTTTCTACACGCACCTTAAACAAACGGGCAAAAAGAAAATGCCCGCCTTCATGAATGATAACGAGCAAAGATAAGCTCATAATCAATTGCAGGGCACGAATCAAAAATGTTTCCATATAGTCTATTTACAATTTAAAGCCTTCACTGGATTCTCTGCCAAAGAGAAGATATAAAGGCTATTTTCAATTTATATTAATACTAATCAATTTCTCTATTTTCTTTATTCCTCTACGAAATGAATTATATCAGACTTGCTGCTATCTTTCTTGCTTCCGCATCGGTAGCCACATAATCATCGTATGTCGGGTTGGCAATGAAGGTGGCCCGTTCCATTGTTTTTTCTATCACGTCGCTCATGCCGAGGAAGCTGATGCCGTCTTTCAGGAAAGAGGCTACCACTACTTCATTGGCGGCATTAACGATGCAAGGCATGTTCCCTCCGCGATACATCGCTTCGTAAGCGAGTGCCAGATTGCGGAAACGTTTCGTGTCGGGTTGCTCAAACGTCAGGTTCGTGCATTTGGAGAAATCGAGCCTGTCGAAAGAAGAACTGATACGGTCGGGATAGGAGAATGCATACTGGATGGGCAGGCGCATATCGGGCATGCCCAACTGTGCTTTTACAGCTCCGTCTTCAAACTGCACCATCGAGTGAATGACTGATTGCGGATGCACAACCACCTCAATCTGACTGGGTTGAACACCGAACAACCATTTGGCTTCGATCACTTCAAAACCTTTATTCATCATAGAAGCAGAATCAATCGTGATTTTTGCTCCCATTTCCCAATTGGGATGTTTCAAGGCCTGTGTCTTAGTCACAGACTTCAATTGTTCCAAAGTGTAAGTGCGGAACGGACCTCCGGAGGCAGTCAATATCACTTTCTCAATCGGATTGCCCACTTCTCCCGCTAAACACTGAAAAACGGCGGAGTGTTCAGAGTCTACCGGCAGAATCGGAGTGCGATATTGTTGTGCCAGCTGGTTAATCAGTTCACCTGCTACTACCAATGTTTCTTTATTTGCCAACGCAATCGCTTTCTTGGCACGGATCGCGTTGATTGTCGGCTTCAGTCCGGCATAACCGACCATGGCTGTCAATACCATATCAATAGGACCTGCTTCCACAATCTGACAGATAGCGTCGGTTCCTGCATACACCTTGATAGGCAGGTCGCTCAATGCTTCTTTCAGTTCGGAATACTTTTCTTCGTTGGCTATCACTACCACTTCCGGCTGGAACTTCCGTGCCTGGGCAATCAGTAGTTCCACACGATTGTTGGCTGTCAGTGCGTATGCTTCGTACAGGTCGGGATGCTCTTCGATGACTTGCAAAGCCTGCGTCCCGATAGAACCTGTGGAGCCTAGAATAGCTATTTGTTTTTTCTTTTTATTAGTCTCTATATTCATTTTATCTATTTCTTCCTATTTTGTTGACAAACATATCATCGCTGATTATCACTTATATCTCATCACTCGCCATATTTCATCATTGATAACCTAAAAAACAATGTATTTTTCCGGATTCACCGGGTGACCTTTATACCAAAGTTCGAAGTGCAGGTGCGGCCCTGTACTAAGTGTTCCGCTATTTCCTACCAGGGCGATGGCTTCACCTCCTTTCACCCGTTCACCTTCCTTTTTCAGGAGAGAGCCGCAGTGTTTGTAGATCGAAATTAAATCCTGGTTGTGTTGCACCCCAATCAGATAACCGGTTTCAGCCGTGTATGTACTAAGGATGACGGTTCCGTCCATGGTTGCCAGTACGCTTTCGTTGGGATTGGCGGCAATGTCAGTACCGTAATGTTTCTTTTCGGCATTGAAGTGGTCGGACACCATGCCTCGTGTCGGACGGTATAATATCAATCCGGTCACGTCCGGTTGGGAAGTAATGGAGGTCAGATTATATTTTTCATTCTCCTCATATTGGCGGCGGAATTCTTCTTCCCGCTTGGTTCGTTCCATCAACGTGTCTTCACGGGCAGCAGTCAGCGAATCAAGCGTTTGCACGCTGTCGATAGGCACTTTCCCGCTGAAAATGTCCTGAATGTTCATGATGTAGAGATTCTGCTTGTTGAGCACTTGTTGCAAAGAGTCTACACGCAGCGCATTATCTACAATCTGTGTACGGACTTCACTGTTCATATATCCCGGAAGATAATTGCGCAACGGGGTGAAAGTAATGATGCAGGAAGCAATCAGGAAAAGCACTGCCAGCACGCAAAGTAAAACGGATAGTCCATTGAGCTTGGATACACGAAGTCCGACAATTTCTTCAAGTGTATTTTCATTAACGATCGTTAGTTTATACTTGAACTTGAAATTTTTCCAGAAAGCTTTACTTCGTCTTCTCTTTGGCATCTTTGGTAATTAAAGATTAAAAATTAAACTATTAAAAGGGGCTGCGGCCGGACTAATCTTTGTTTTGCCACGGATGACACGGCTTCCCAGTGAATTTTGATTAATGAAAACCGTGGAATCTGTGTCATTCGTGCCTGATTTATCCGGGAGCTGTGTCATCCGCGTCCAACTCCTCCAGATTGAGTAACCCTTCGGGAAGTTCCACGGTGATGAGTTTCTGTTTCTGATCTATTCCTACGATAAATTCCTCTTGGGCGGGAACGAGTAGTTCCTCTTCTTCTCTTTCAACCACAAAAAGGGTGTTTACCGTAGTGTTATCTACATCTATCACTTCTCCCAGAGGTCCGTGATGAATGTCTTCCATTTGGAAACCGATAAAGAAGTTCCAGGACAATTCGCCGTCTTCCGCTTCTTCCGCATGCTTTACGGGGAAGTAAACTTCGATGTTGGTGAACATTCTGGCACGTTCGGCGGTGTCTATTCCTTCCAGTTTTACCAAAGCGGTGGAGTCGGAACGGAAACGGTATTCTTCAATGAAGAAGGGCACGAAAATACCGTCGAGCAGGCATATCAGATAATCGCAGTCCACACGGTCGAAAATGTCGTCGGTAAACGTAAACTGCAATTCGCCGTGAATACCATGCGGTTTATTGAATAATCCTATCTTATATACTTCTTCTTTCTTTATCATATTCGGGTGATTCTGGCTCCGATAGCGTTCAGACGTCCTTCGATGTTCTGATAACCACGGTCTATCTGTTCGATGTTACTAATGGTACTGGTTCCTTCGGCACTCATGGCGGCAATCAGAAGGGCGATACCGGCACGTATATCCGGTGAAGTCAGGCGGGCACCACGCAACTTGAAGCCATGATTGTGTCCGATGACTACGGCACGGTGAGGGTCGCAGAGGATGATCTGTGCACCCATATCGATTAGCTTGTCCACAAAGAACAGGCGGCTTTCGAACATCTTCTGATGGATCAGTACGCTGCCTTTGGCTTGTGTGGCTACAACGAGCATCACACTAAGCAAGTCGGGAGTCAGTCCCGGCCAGGTGGCGTCGGCTATCGTCATGATGGAGCCGTCGATGAATGATTCTATCTGGTAGGTTTCCTGTGCGGGAACATAAATGTCATCTCCTCTCTGTTCGAGTTTGATGCCCAGGCGGCGGAAGCTCTCGGGGATGATTCCAAGGTTCTCGTAAGAAACGTTCTTGATGGTAATTTCGCTTTTTGTCATGGCTGCCATACCGATAAAACTGCCGACTTCAATCATATCGGGCAATACGGTGTGTTGCGCGCCATGCAATTCTTCCACACCTTCAATAGTAAGCAGGTTGGAGGCAATTCCGCTGATTTTCGCTCCCATTCGGTTGAGCAACCGGCAGAGTTGTTGCACGTAAGGTTCGCAGGCAGCGTTGTAGATGGTAGTAGTGCCTTTGGCAAGCACGGCAGCCATTACGATATTGGCTGTTCCGGTGACGGATGCTTCGTCCAGCAGCATATAGCTTCCTTGAAGTCTGTCGGCTGTTATTTCATAAATGCCCCGTCCTTCATCATAACGGAAGTCCGCTCCTAAATTCTGAATACCTACAAAGTGGGTGTCCAAACGGCGGCGGCCTATTTTATCTCCTCCCGGCTTGGATATCAACGCTTTGCCGAAACGTGCCACCATAGGGCCAATCAGCATGACAGAGCCTCGCAGACTGGAGCATTTCTTTAAAAACTCATCGCTTTCCAGATAAGCCAAGTCTACATTCTCTGCTTTAAAACTATAAGAATCAATGCCTTTCTTTGCAACCGTCACTCCCATCTCGCGCAAGAGCTGAATCAAGTTGTTGACATCAAGAATGTCAGGTATATTGTTCACCGTTACTTCCTCTGCGGTTAGCAATGTGGCACAGATTATCTGCAAAACCTCGTTTTTAGCTCCTTGCGGGTGAATCTCTCCGCAAAGCCGATGTCCTCCTTCGATTACAAATGAAGCCATTAATTAAAGTATTAAGTATGATTAAAGTATTAAGTATCAAGTATTAAGTATTAACCGTACGGTATCGCACGCTAAGTAAATAAGTAAAAGAAATCCAACCAGTGCCAACAAATGGCTGCGATTAATACTTAATACTTTATACTTAATACTTATTTCTTATTTCCTATTTTCTTAGTATCTTCTCTTGTTGTTCTGACGATTATTGGTATAGTTCGTCTTCGGACGATAGTTCTGGTTCAGGCGTTCTGCCATCAGCCGGACGATATCGTCAGTCATTTGGAGTTCCCCGTTGGAGAGTTCGTACAGGTCTTCGGCGATCTTTTTGTCGTCCACTGTATCTTTGTTCCATGCCAGGTAGTCCTTCTTCATGTGGTTGCAGATGAGGGCAATCAGGTTTCTCTTTTCGTTTCCTTCGGGGAATTCGATTGCTTTCTTTATCAGCACTTCCAGTGTGCGTCCGTAATGGCGATAACGCATACGGGCAGTGGAGTAGGGGATCGGATCCGGACGGGTCACCAAGTTATCCTTACGGATGATTTCATACGGGTAGTCAATATCCAGCTCAAAACCGGACATGATAGCCAGGTGATCCCAGAGCTTGTGCTTGAAGTCGGGCACATCACGCAAATGGGGGAACATATTTCCCATAATGTTGATGATGGTGTTGGCACAACGCTGACGTTCTGCACGATCCTGAATGGTCAACGCATAATCTACCATGTTCTGGATGCTACGCCCGTATTCGGGAAGCGGCATTCTTTTCTGTTGAGTATTGTATTGCATTTATTTAATTGAAAGTTTAAAATTAAAAATTAAAGAAGTTTTTTCGGCATGGAAGCAACGAATTCTTTCAAGTAGAAAGGTTCGAAGTAAGCCACGTCTTTATAATCTTCGTCGGCTATTGCTTTTTCTGCCAGCGGGAACATCATTTTAGCCAACGGGTGAATATTGTCGATAAAATGTGCGTTCGGATGCGTGATCTGTTCGCGGCATTTGTCGGCCCCGTTTCCAAAGAAATAAACCGGCTGCTCGTTCAGAAACTCCAAGTAAGAGTTTTCGTCTACAATATCGGCAGCTACTGCACGTTTCACCTGAAGTCTGCGGTCATAAACGGCTGCGTATACTTCCATGCGGCGGGCGTCGATCATCGGACAATACAGCGCTTCTTCCCGTATCCGTTCCGATACCGATAAGGCCAGTGCTTGTAAGGTCGGTACGGCGATCAGAGGTTTACCTGCTCCGAAACATACTCCTTTCGCCATAGATACTCCGATGCGTAATCCGGTATACGATCCCGGGCCCATACTGATCGCAACGGCATCCAGACAATGGGCATCCATGTGATTGTCTTTTAGGATTTCGTCGATGTAAGTGCCTAATAAAACCGAGTGGTTCAATCCCTCGTTATTTTCTTTCAAGGCAATCATTTTTCCGTCCCGGGCTAAGGCTACCGAGCAGACAGAAGTAGAGGTATCTATATTTAAAATCAAAGCCATAATTAAAGTCGAATGTTTAAAGTCAAGAGCTAAAGATTATTTCCGGATAATTTGAATCTCCCCGCCCATTCCCAGTTTGATAATACTCGAGGGAGCTGCCGGTTTATGATCGTTGCGGCGGTAATCTACGATATAGTCTACTGCATTTTTGATCTCCTCACTGATTTCCCCGAAAAAATGAGGGGAGGGTTCGCCGCTGATATTGGCCGAAGTCGAAACGATGGGTTTATTATAACGGAAAATTAAAGATCGGGTAAATTCTTCCCGCGTAATCCGGATACCGATCGTACCGTCTTCTGCGATCAGATTGGGTGCCAGACGTTTAGCACCCGGATAGATGATAGTTGTCGGTTTGTCGGCCACTTCGATCAAATCGAGGGCTATATCCGGGACGTCGGCATAGGAAGCTATTTTCCCTGCATCGTCCAACAATACAAGCATCGATTTGTTGTCGGCCCGTTTTTTGATGTCATAAATCCGTTTGACAGCTTCCGGATTAGTGGCGTCACAACCCAATCCCCAGATCGTATCGGTCGGATAAAGAATTACACCTCCGTTTTTCAGGATTCCCAGCGTTTTCCGGATTTCCTCTTTGAGTTTATCGTTCATATAATATAGATTTCAAAGGGCGAAAATACGAAGTTTTTCGTTTGTTTTTCGGCTATGAAGGGATTATTTTTCAGTTTAGTTGTGGAATAGTTGGTGGGTATCCGGAGGAAAATATATATTTACACTGTTTTTCTTAAAAAGTTGTTCGGTGGAAGGTGTGACATTGGATATGGAACGTTTCAGGCAAGGAGATAGCTTGATTTTCAAGACCGTTTTCGATGGTCTGTATCATTCGTTGTGCCTTTTTACCAACCGGTTTTTAAATAATCTGGATGCTTCAGAAGATATTGTGCAGGAAGCCTTTTGTGCACTTTGGAATCATCGGGAAGAAATGGAATCAGTTATACACATTAAATCTTTCCTTTATTCCGTGACCCGCAATACTGTCTTGAATTATATAAAACATCAAAAAATCAGGTTACGTTACGAGCAGAGTTTGCACGATTTAGAAGA
>ERZ827156.3857-NODE-3857-length-12910-cov-4.253676_pt1 | contig 12910 bp, 17 predicted proteins | sample MGYA00519919_ERZ827156 | MGnify/ENA primary metagenome ERZ827156 (study PRJEB31778, sample SAMEA3449269) | human gut metagenome | biome: human gut; feature: human-associated habitat; material: faeces | place: United Kingdom | collected 2010/2012 ... | reverse complement strand
CAAGATAGTTCCTCCTCAGTACCAATAGACAACGATTTGAGACGGGGAAGATCTACTCTTTATTCCATGCCCTTGCGATGACTCTTCACAGAGAACTGGAAGGAAGTGCAGGAGTCATATCCAATAATAATGGTTTCAAGCAGGGGACAATCTTCGATCACGAAAGGGATATCGTAGGAGAGCTGAGGAATGGTGAAGCAACAATTCTCCACAACAATCTCCTTCAACTGTTTCAAGCCCTTCACTTCAAACAGTGTAATGTAAGGGAAAGAGAAAGAAGCAATGTGAATGGACTGGAGATTAGGGAAGCATATTAGTTTCATGAAAGCGACACCCCTTCCACTGTATGGAGGATAAACCAAATCCTGAATGGATAGCGAGAGACTGTTGGTATCGAATGGTTCCATATAGCCGAAACAACGTCTCTGGTTGTTCTTGTATATGTGTTCTCTCCAACCAGGAGCGTCTACTTCTCATTAGACAAGAAAGAAATCCACTATCAATTGTCACGTTCCAAACACTAGCTAACGTGAATCTGGGCCAGACATCCCATTCAATTGCTGCGATATCTACGCGTCATTTCTCTTCTCCGAGTTCACTCCTCAATACTACAATCCCAAAGTAAAAGAACAACATGGCACTGTCGACTTCAATTCTTCTCAATGATGGTAAGTCTATACGATAATACCATTTCATGAGCTTAACTCTCCATTCTCAGCTCATTAGCATGCAAGATGAGTATTTCTTCCTGTTTCGTATTATCCACATTCCCTTGGAGGCTTTTTGCAGAAAGGTGTAGCAACTCCAGTCTTGGGAGATCTATCCATCACTATCCATCTCATTCGTCACTAGCGATCTCCACATGGGATGTGCGACCGAAGGAACCGCTTCCAAAGAAAGCAGTCTTCAGAGAGGGAAGATCTGTTCATCACGTCCTTGACACACTCATACCAGTGAAACGGAAGGAAGGAGAGTCACAAAAGCTGCCAACAGTCTCAATCCCATCATCGATCACAAAGGAAGAAAGGGCAGGAAGGTCTATTGATCAACTGTCCCTTTCTTATTCACTCTCCATGTCTAAAGAAAAACAACGGAAGCTGCTTCCTCCAATGCGAATGGAGTCCAGAGATTGACAATCCTTGATGGACAGAGCCGAATTCTCAACACGAGCATATTTCACCATAAAACAGAACTTGCCAATGTCAATCGATTTGAGGTGTTGTAAACCCAGAATGCTCACTTTCTCAACGAACAGGAAGCATCTCTCCTCAATGCAAAGGGTTTGGAGATTCTGGAAAGCAGTCAAATCCAACTCCTTCACATCCACACGATTGCCAGTTCCACTCGCAATTCTCAAATCCTCGATCGAGAGGGGTTCGGTGACTGTGAAGGGAAGCGTCTTCTCGTAATTGCACCATGGCGCTTTTGATTTGATGAATGCGGCAAGAGTATCTGCATTCTCTGCTTCCAACTCTGCTAGATACGGGAAAAAACAGTAGCCAGGAATTGCCATGAGATTGGGAATGTCTATGCATCATTATTTGTCACCACAAGCACTTTTCAACTCAACATGGTTCATTAATTCCAAGCAACCCTTTTTCATTATCATCTCCTCGAGACAGGGAAGATCTGTTATTAAGAAGATATGAAGGGATTACCCTTCATGACGAGAGACAGGTTGAACTTGAAAGGGCAATATGGAAGAGCCCTTTCGCTCATTTTTCGATCATGGAATACATCCTCTCCCAAGTCAATTGTCTTCAAAGCGGGCAGGTCTATGATTAATGACTCTCAGTGCAATCCACCCAAAAGCATCACTTTCTCCACTCTTATGAAGCAGTTCTTTCTGATTGTAATTCGTTGAAGAGAAGGGAGTTCTGCATATCATTATGAAATGAATCAATCACTTGACAGAGACAGCTCTGGAACATAGCGGAAGGCGCCAATTACTCCTCCTCCAATACTCAGCTCTTCGAGAGCATCACATTCTATGTCACACTCGAACAGTACCAGTACCGCCAATAGAGAACACCATATTGTTGCAGAAGGAATCACCAATGGAGATGGATCTCAACAGAGGCGATTTCGTAACGACGAATGGATGGTCCTCCTCCGCATTATCAAGCCCATTATATACACAGCGATTCTTCACAGTAAGGGTGCGAAGACGCGGAAGGCTTAGTACGTCAGGCCAACCCATGAGAATGAAATTGTAATCATTGATTATGATTTCTTCCATCTGGGAGGACGTGTTACCCAGGATTTCCTTCACTGCTGGAAGCATCAGCTTGCTGTGTTTCTCCATCACGAAGGAGGTTGTTGCGCATATGGGTTCACTTCCCTTATACTTCGAGAGCAGCATATCATGGATGCTTTCGTGTAAATAATAGCATCCTAGTCATCACTTAATCCATCACACTCTCACCCTCTGATTGGACGGCCCGTGTAATGAAAAACGTCCCAGGTTCAAAACGACAAATCACATGTCTGGGGATGTCTATTCATCACTGCCGACGGTGACGCCCACTCTTCAGTACAATCCTCTTGAGTCCGGTGCAACTATACTCGCCAACACGGAGCAAGCTCAATTTGGGAAGATCCGACAGCCACAACTCGCCATTGATTCCGCTCCTTCCCGCATGAATGACCCGTGTATTGAATGAGTAACCATGAATTGTTATCGCCTCCAAACTCGCGTTTCCTATTCAATAACGGCTTCCCAGCTACTCTCACGCTCAATACGGGCATCAAGAATGAAACCGAAACAAGAGCCTCCCACAGTAATACACTTGAGCTTTGGATTATCTGTATGTTATTCTCTCCCGCCTTCTCTACCCTGAATCAGTATTCTATTGAAGGCCTTCATTACTTTCGTACCCAAGTCGATGACTGCCAATTCCGGGCAGTTCACGCATGAGAATAGTAACCCCTCCTGACTCTCCATATTGAACGAACCATTGTCGATCTTAAATGCTTTCAGACGAGGATAGTCATTCAAGAGGAAAGAACCAGTTTCATTGCAACAGTTCTCACCAATACTGAGAATCTCAACAAGGGAAACGAGAAGTGGGAGGTCAGGGCTGCCCTGTACTATTCCAATTGTGGGTATCTCTTGACTGTCATTTATCCACTCTCCCTCATGCACCTTTTCTCCTCTTCGGTTGTACAACACACCCTTTCCACAACGCTTTCCATCGCACCAATTGCCCTCATAACGCACAATATGCAAATCGGGGTAGTAATCCGTTCCATACAGGCAGTAGCTATCAAAAATCGAGAAGCCCTCGTACATCAAGTCACCATTCTCGTTGAATCGCTTTCCCCAGCCAAATGGCAGGCCATCCATCACACATCCCTCCCAACGATCTCCAGTGTCATTCAGATCAACAACCCTGCACTCGTGTTGATCATAATCAAAAGATGACAACGATTCATCCTCATGGACGTAAAGAGCAGCAATGATTCGTCTCTTACTCTTGCTTGCCACAACGAAATAGCCGGGCTTCGAGAATCGACTATCATCACCATAAACTATCGTATCTTCGTCAACGAGAGTGATTCCGGGATAATGCGTAACCGAATCGGCTATGAAATAGCGATTCTTGAAGCTAATAAGAGAATCGGGGTGCAGAACGGGTTGTTTCACTGGATCTGAAGAGGCGCAGTGTTGTCTATCAGAATGGGAATCCATGAGTCTGAATAACTAGGATAATTGTGATTGTAAGAGTGAAAGCGTGCAGTGATTCCTTGATTATCACGACAGGAAGAACCACTATCCAGTTTATCATAGCCAATTTGCTCTCAGAAATATTAAATGTTGCCATCATTTCGTTGCTCATGCTGTCTGCTACGCAAGGCCATAGCTTGTTTTGGAATCGAGTGGTGATGGTACAAACGGTGGTAAAAGAATGGCCATGTACTCTATTCAACGGCTGCAAACTTCATTTTGTGTTTCTGCCACCTATTCCTGCCCAATTGTCACACGCAATCCAAGCAGTACCACTATCTTCATAGACACATGCAGGGAAAACCAAGTTGTGTATCATTTCAGTCCAATAGTTCGTTTTAAGAGAGAACAGAGCATCACCTCCGTCAATTCAAAGATGTGGGATGCCACAACTCCCAAAGAAAAACAGCAATACAATGCCTGTTATGTTTGTCATTTGAAAGGAGCAATCACATCCTAGAGAATTCCGAAGCGATGAGCCGGTCTACTCATTCACGTCTTTGGGACTAACAGCGTGTATCGATAACCCATTATCAGATCCATGTGTGGGAAGCGTTATCCGAAAAGATACGAGTGATTCGCTCAGTGTTGATCGATCTTCGAAGCGCTTGAGTCTTCGAGTGTTCTTTGCTCACTGCTGTTTATACGCAGGGTTTGCCACACGCACTCGGTGATGCACCTTCCGATAGTGTTTCCGAATCTGCTCTTTGGGAGGATTTGATGAAGCAGATGATAACTGTGTGCTATCGCACTGTCGTTGATGTATAGGTTCCGAATCAATCTGATTTGCTCCTTTCTGTGTTCTCCCCTTCGCCTACGCCCGGTTTGCTCTCCCCCTATTACTAATATGGAGATGGAGACACGATTGTGATTCGATCCGAATTGCCAGAGTGGGCAAGCAAGAGCCAGGTCGTGAATTCCCACTTGTTCTACACAACAAGGAAACTCCGTGAAAGGGCCATCATAGAAGTGAGTGCAGGCACATTGGATATATACGTCCAGTCTCAACTGCGGGTTGGTTTGATTCTACCTGCTGATTCATAGGTGTTCTTGGATTTACTGAAGAAGAAGCAATATGGATCGTGTCTATTCCCAATCTACATGATTTGCACACTGGTGCAGGAACAATCATCATCTCCCTCCTTCCCCGTTCTCTTCCACGTACCCTCTTCATTCCTTCCTCACTCATCAGAAAGTCGCATCCACGCTCGGTTTTGTGTACTCCACCCTCCATTCCGCCATTACGCTTCCTCCCCCCACGTCGGAATCCAGCACGCCCAATCAGCCCCTCCTCGCCTCTCCTCCCACAGACGAGTACCCGCCGCTCCGCCAGCTGTGGCAAGCCACACACCACTACTACTACGCTCTCCCGCGCGCGCTGGTTCAACTCACACTCCTTCCCTTCTGCTACCACCACATGCGCGCCGCTTTCAACTCCTTTCTCACTCGCTTCCCCTCGCTCTTCACGTCTTCTCCTCCTCCCGTCGTCATCCCTAGCTCCTTCTCGCCCTCTCTTCTCTCGCTTTCTCTCCTCGCCTATTTCCATCACTCTCTCCACACGCTTCTTTCCCCGACCTCAGACTCCTTCTCTCCTTCTCCTATCTCTCCACCAGGTGAAACGCCCCTCCAGAAGCTAACAACCTCCAACAGCGAACTCACTCCTCGTCTCCTCGCCAATCTCACCTGCGGCTTTCTCGGGGACTGGATCCAGCTCCCACACGCCTCGAACAACCGACCCACCACACACCTCCTTCTCTCCTATCTCTTCGCCTCCTCCTTCCCCGCCGCCGCCTCCAGCGCCATCTCCATTCTCCTCCTCCGCCTCTCTCTCTCCGCCAATGACTTTGTCATCATGGTCAAGTGTCTGAACGCCCTCTCTCCCGCCTACTTCGACGCCAACTACAAGACGGTCGTCCAGAACGTCAGCAAGATGCTTCTCGAAGGCGTGGGTCTTCCCATCGCCAGCACCACACGCTCCCCGTTGTTCTCCCGCCACGTCGTCATTCCGTAGTGACCCCTCTGCCGCTAGTCTTGCCAGCAACGCCAGCACAGCCAGCAACGCCAGCACAGCCAGCACAGCCAATACTGGAAGCAGTGCCAGCACAGCCAGCACAGCCAGCACCGCCTTCAGCGACCAGTTGGTGGGCCAGCGCGTGGAGGCGGCGAACCTGCTGCACGACCTCGGCGCGCCCTCCACGGCGTCGAAGGCGTCGGTGGCTCCGTCCTTCGCGAAGGGCCAGCGCGAGAAGGAGACGACGTACCAGGAGCGGTTGGAGCTGCTGCTGGTGCTGGTGAAGAGAGTGAATGCCGTGGAGACGATCGAGGTGGCGGTGGAGAGAGGGCGTGAGGGGTAGAAGAACGACATCCAGCTGCTGAATGCGCTGTGGAAGCTGCTCAACACGTGCTACAACCGCGATTATTTCACATTTGTGAGGGAGCTGCTTCCGTTCGTGATCCACAACTACACGGTAGGGGTGTCGTGTGGGCGTGAGGGCAAGAAGCGTGAGGTGTTGATTGTGCTGTCGGATATCATTCAGTACGTGAAGCACACCAAGTCGCAGAGCAAGAAGCAGGGGCAGCTGGAGGAGGTGTTGGTGACGCTGATCGAGAACGTGGAGGACATCACGGAGTATTTGGAGAATGGTAACAGCGATGCGAGCGTGTCAGCAATAGACATGTTTTTGCAGTTTCTGGAGTGCAACACGAACGAGTCGCACTTCCGAGTAGGCATCTCAAAGCGGACTCACCTATAGATTTGCATTCGCCTGATTACGGAGATCATCAACGCCAAGCCAGTCATCGAGTCCGCCTTTCTCATCGAGGACCTCCTGAAGCTCTTCGAGTCCGCCTTCTCCTCCATCAACGAACTCATGCCACGTGACTGCTACGACGCCTTCAGCGCCTGCCTCCTTCGCTTCCTCGACGCCGCATCCTTCGGCGACAAGGCCAGCGAGGCCTTCGAATTGTGGCTCTTGTCCGCCTCCGTTACCACTAGCTACAACCACTGCATTCTGGCCTTCGGCGGCGAGGACGCGGTCTCCTACTCCATTCTCCACCACCTGCTCCTCACTCTCTCCAACCTCCTCCTCCCTTACTACCCGCGCAAGGCACTCCCACTCACCGCGCAGTCCGAGTCCTTGTCGCACACGCAGTCCACGACCTCCGCCTCCACCTTCTCCTTCTACGCCATCAAGCTGCTGCAGAAGGCGCAGGAGGAGAAGATGGCCGCCATGAGCGTGAACGACTACCAGCTCACAGCCAAGGTCCTGACAGTGCTGCGCGTTCACATCCCCACGCTCAAGTCCGTGCAGCTACGCTTGTGGGGGTAGTGGAATCGGGTCATGCGTAGACAGTTGTACCTATACTGCATCGAATTAGGGTACATTGCGGGGTGTCTGACCCAGGTGTGCGAATTTGTTCAATTGTTCATTCTATGTGCGTCGACAGAACCCGATTCCATAATCATCCAATGTCTCGACGAGCTCCTCTGCGTGGCGGTTTCATCCATGAGGGCGTTTCATCGTAGGCTTCCAACACGTGCATTCCGTATGACAGCGCGAGTGGGGGGAAGAAGGAGGCGTCGGTCGATCCGTTCTTCGTCATCCGCACGGTGCAGAACGTGGCTGTGAAGAAGGTGTTGGGGAAGGCTGCAGAGAAGGGCGTTATTCCCATTGAGTATTACGTGGGGGAGGAGAGGAGGCGTGAGGAGTAGAGAGTGTTGGGCAATTGCCTCCTGGCACTGAAGGCGACCGTCACGAAGCGGAAGGCGTCGAAATCGATCGTGGAGGGAAGGAGCGTGTGTAAACAGTAGGGACTGCAATCCAACTACCATTACTACGACTTTGACAGTGATGACCAGAAGGAAGCGATTTTCGATCTTGTGAGTACGGCTGGTCCATTTGGAATAGGATGTAGTGGTATCTCTGGACACAATCTACAACAGCCTGAAGGGAAGGATGAACACAGGGCTATCGGAGCGTGATGCCACCACCGTGGAGAACTTTTTGCTTCCGCTTCTCGAATTGTGTTCCCGAATCGTGGGCAATCCCGTTCCGATTGACCGATAGTTCAAGCACAACGATGCGCTGCTGACCGTGATGTCCAATTTCTTCGACAGCATTGCGGATCTGAGGACAATTGCGCCATTCGACCTTTTCCAGCTAGAATTCTATAGATGCATAACTCAACAATACTATTCCCAGAAGCCCTCTCTGTAAGCTGTTTGTTGTCGGAAAGGAACAGAACGGGACGGTTCAAACCGTGGAGGAAAACGTCGGGATTTGGCGTGGAGACGGAAAATGATTGGACGCACCATATCAAGGAAAGAGTACGAGGGGGCAAGACAACACAATTATTGTAATCAAGATGAAGTTTGTTGCTATCCTGGCTATTCTCGCCGTGGCCTACACCCTCAACAACGGCCTGGCCCTGACTCCCCCCATGGTAAGGCGTTATTGAGTCTCCTGAGTCTCAGGGCTGGATGCAGTGGGAGCAGTTCCGCTGTAACATTGACTGCAAGAACCACCCCAAGGACTGCATTTCGGAGAATCTCTTCGTGGACATGATCGACCGCCTGTCCGAGGACGGCTGGCTGAACTACGGTTACGATGTGAGGCATCGAGCGGCCGGTGAGCGGTAGATGGTGAACATTGACGACTGCTGGATGACCCACGACCGTGACGAGAACGGAAGACTGTACCCCGATCCTGAGCGCTTCCCCCACGGAATCAAGTGGCTCGCTGACTACGCGCACTCCAAGGGAGTGAAGCTCGGCATCTACAACGACTACGGAACGAAGACCTGCGGAGGCTACATGGGCTCTGAGGGCTACCTCCAGAAGGATGCCCAGACCTTCGCCGAGTGGGAGGTCGACTACTTGAAGATGGACGGTTGCTACTCCCAGCTGCTGGACCAGAACGACGCCTACCCCGCCATGACTCGCTTCCTGAACGAGACGGGCCGCAAGATCGTGTACTCCTGCTCGTGGCCTGCTTACGACATGGCTATGGACTACGCGCCCCTGCCTCCCAACTGCAACCTGTGGCGTAACTGGGACGATATCGAGTGCAACTGGAGATCGATCAAGTCGATCATCGACAAGTTCGGTAACGAGACCAAGTGGGCGCAGTACGCCGGTCCGGGCCACTGGAACGATGCCGATATGATCGTGGTGGGTCTGAAGGGCGGCACCCTGACGGAGGACGAGTCCAAGTCGCATTTTGCCATCTGGTCGATTCTGGCCTCGCCTCTGATCATGTCCAACGATCTGCGTGAGCTGCCCGACTGGGCCAGACGCATTGTGCAGAACAAGGAGATCATCGCTGTGGATCAGGATGTGATGGGCAAGCAGGGCATCCGCATGACCCCCTTCGAGGAGGTGCGCTCTGTGTGGGCTCGTCCCCTGGCGAACGGCGATTTCGCTGTTGCTCTCCACAATCACGGCGAGGAAGTCGTGGACATTACCCTGAACTTCAACATTCTTGGCAAGGGCAACAAGTACTCTGTCCGCGACCTGTACGAGCACAAGGAGCTGGGTGTGTTCACTGATGCCTTCGTTGCGGAGTCCGTTCCTGTTCACGGCGTCACGATGCTGCGTATTACTCCTGTGGCGTAAAGAACTGATTCTCTTTGTATTTGTTTCAGACAGCCGCAGTGGTTCCTTGATGATCAAGGAGTGGCCCACACCGTCCGTTTCGATTCACCTCAATTCGATTCTCCAGTGTTTCAAAGAAAAGCATATCTTTTTGAGATGGTACGTGATTGTTTGTCCCTTCTCCATCGGTGGGAACGCTGTGACGGCGGAATACTCACGCATTGTAGGTTCACGTTCCTAAGACCGAGAACACCTACTGCAAGAAGTGCAATAAGCACACTGAGCACAAGGTTACTCAGTACAAGGCTGGCAAGGCTTCCATCAGACCTCAGGGTTCGTTTTGGCAATGGCTCTTAGGAATAGGCAAGAGACGATACGATGCCAAGCAGAAGGGTTTCGGTGGTCAGACCAAGCCCATTTTCCACAAGAAGGTGAGTGGCTGCATGGAGGTGTGATGTGCAGGCGAAGCAGACCAAGAAGCTGGTGCTCCGTCTTGAGTGCAAGGAATGCAAGACCAAGGCTCAGAGACCTCTGAAGAGATGCAAGACCCTTGAGATTGGTGAGAAGAAGAACAAGGACGCTCAGACCTATTAAGCGAATTGGTACTGTTCTAGCCTTTCGTGGGTAGATATGCTTTCTCTTTCCCTCTTTGTTGCAACAAGAACGCGGTAAAACTTAGACACCGAATTCCGCGAAAAAGTCTTCCGATGTTGGCACTCTATGTGTGAAGACATCCCCCGTCCGCCACTTCTTAGCGCTATGCTTTTCACCCGCATCTTTCTTCACTTCCTTCTTTTCCTCCTCCTCGTCATCATCGTCGTCATCGTCGTTGAGCCAGTTATCCAGGTCCTGCTTCGACACCTCCAGCGCTACGCATCACGACCCATCCCCATCATCAACGCTTCTTGTGGCTGTGGCGATGCGAATGATGGCGCCGATGTCCCTGCGACGGCGCATCGTTCGAAATCTTCAGTCCGCCACTCCTCGGCGTGGTGCTCGCCTCGGGCGTCTTCGCCTCTTCCTTGATCTTCAAATTCTCCCTACGCCTCACGCCACGCCCACGCGCCCACTTCGCCTTCTTCAGCTCCGCCTCCATCCAGTCATCGTCGTCCATCTCCTTCTCCGCCGCTACTGGCGTCGCGGGCGTCACAGGCGTCACAGGCGTAGCGGGCGTCACAGGCGTGACCGCCGCGCTGGAACGGGGCTCAGCACTTCTCGGCGTGCTGACAGAGCCCGTGGCAGGGCGAGCGGCGCCGGGCTGCTCGTTCATCTCGTTGGCGATGGTGGAGGCAGCCTCCTTCGCGGCGGACCACAGGCTGCCGGCGGTGCTGGAGAGCCACGACCAGCCCGCCTGCGCCTTCTCCTTCACCTCGTTCTGAAGGTTCGGGTCGTTCAGTTTGGTCTTGACGGAATTCATCCCGCTTTGGATGGACTCCGAAATCTTGGCGTCCTGGAAGGTCTTCTTCACGCTGCTGGTGAAGGACGACAGCATCTTCGACAAACTACTCCTAATCCCAATCTGTTGATTCTACTCGTCCTCAGGCTGCGCCTGGTGTCCATAGCCACCGGGAGGAATTGGCGACGAGCCGACGGCCTGCTTGGCCAAGCCGCCGGGGCCAAACTTCTTGTTCAAGCGCTCCTTCGCCTCGGCACGGAGACGGATCTCACGCTGAATGGGGTCCTCCTCCTCCACCTCTCTGCACGTGATGACAAGAAAAGAGGGCTACTCATTCTCATCGTCGGAATCCACGGGACTCTCGGGAAGCGCAGTTGGGGGCTCTCTTCCTTCGATTTTCGCCGTGATGCTACGCATGACGTTGGACAATCATACGCACACTTCACGATACAAGGCGGCGGCAGAAGAATTGTACTTCCTCTTGATGGGGGTCTTTTTGGACACGCCGTGGCTTGCCAAAAAGTCGTTCATTTGCTTGTTGCCACCCACCTGCATCGCCTTGATTTCCTTTTCCGTCCACGAATCCATCTGCACGGAGCGGACGAAACTGATGTGGACCTACGCGGTCACTTGGGCCTCGGGGAGACCTACGCCCAATCCACGATGCTGTCCGGAGCATTCGAGGCAGATAAACGTTCCGTAAGAAACAGATGCCCATTGTGGGCGTGCAGCGCCGCAGTCAGCACAGACCTTTGGGTCAGGAAGAGACGGTGATAATACGTCATTCCCTGGCAGCTTACGCAGCTCTGTCAAGACAGAAGATGGCATACGGTTCATGGTGAGGGTGTGAAACAGAGAGTGAACGTGTTTCTTTGTGTCGGGAGTTTCATCACGAGAACAGGGTTGCAGAAGAAACAGCGAATCGATTCAAAATAGGCTACACGGACTAGGATCGCGACCGGGAACGAGACCGGGAGTGGTGACGGCGATGATGATGGTGATGACGATGGTTCCTCCCTTCCTCTGTCTATGCCTAACGAATCTGGAATGGCTGTACATGGCGATGGCGATGGCGTCGCTTCTCGTTTTCCCTCCCTTCCGTCTCTTCCTTCTTCTCTTCCTGTACGGGGTTGTCCCCCTTGTTAAACGTAATCGGCGATATGGGCAAATCGGCCTGCGGCGTCAACACAACCACATTCGCCCCTCTGGTAGTTGGCTCCGTCGGCTGCGAGTAGGGCTTTGTAATCAAGTTCTACCCATCATGGAATGGCTCAAAGCGCACTTCCGAAATGACATCCAGTTCTCGAATAGGTCCGGACCCCGCACCCCGAATCACCTCTCTGTCCTTCGATTCAGCAGAGTTTTTGTCCCTCGCCAGCACGGTCTACTTGTGATTCCTCTCATTCGTGTCCACGGCAATATCAGATTCATCCAAAGGTGCCGTTTCTCTTCGAATCTCTGGGACAGGCAAACCCAGGGCAGCGCTAATGGCGATTTCGTCTTGCAACTAAACGCGGTTAGCAGAAGGTTCGAGCCAAAAATACTCAACTGGAACGTACCTTCAGTTGCAGCTTCTCCTTTTCGCTCAACGCCTTGTCTTCCGTTCGCATGTACCACATGGCATCTACTCCACTCACGATTCGCCATCACCCAGTACCTTTACTCCCTCTGTCGTGCCTTCCCTTGATCGAATTCCCCAAATAGTTCTCCCTGTGCTTATCGAGCTTGATGGCGTCCCAATCCACCTAACACTCAGTATTTAGCACCACTCACTACTTTTCTCGACATGAGTTCGACGGTACGAGAATTGGAAACAAACAAATGGACCATTACAGGCGCTTCAGAACCATATCACTGGGCACGTCCTCACGAGAGATCACGCCCTTCACATCGTAAACAAGCTTCTGAGCAATCTCAGGCTTGAACAGGGCACGGAGGTCCTTCATCGTCATTGCAGCGTACTCCTTGTGAGCCACAGCCATCACCACCGCATCGCAGTCCTTGATGTCCTTGATGTCAACAAGGTCCACGCCGTAGAAGCGCTTCACCTCGTCCTTGGGAGCGATGGGGTCGCAGGAGACGACGTCGATGTCGTACTCCTTCAGCTCTCTGATGATGTCGTGCACCTTGCTGTTGCGGGTGTCGGAGCAGTTCTCCTTGAAGGTGATGCCCATCACGCACACGCGAGCGCCCT
>ERZ827156.3856-NODE-3856-length-12912-cov-4.544528_pt1 | contig 12912 bp, 20 predicted proteins | sample MGYA00519919_ERZ827156 | MGnify/ENA primary metagenome ERZ827156 (study PRJEB31778, sample SAMEA3449269) | human gut metagenome | biome: human gut; feature: human-associated habitat; material: faeces | place: United Kingdom | collected 2010/2012 ... | reverse complement strand
GTTCTTGTAGAAGGTGTATAACGTCGGCGCGATTGTGTACTGCTTTCTCTTCCCTTCTCCCTTCAGAACGGCGATTTGCTCCTTCAGCTGGCTGTTCTCCTGCATCAAACGAATGCAGTTCGCGCACACTTCCTCACTTTTGCTTCCCTGATCCTCCTGTTTGCTCTTCGCGTCCTTGTCCGCCGTCTTCTTTCTCCTCCACATGGATTATCCAAAACGAAACAAGATTTGTACGCCGGCCCTAATGAAGGAAACAATCGGGTGTGTCCCTATGCGAATTCTCGTTTCGGTCAGGCAATGCGGTCGATAAGAAACAGAAACAACTAGCAAACTATAGGATACATCTTCCCTTGAACACTCTGGAGAAGTCCGAAAGGATTTGTTTCTCGCGTGACGGAGGAATGTCCGAGTAGGCGATGTTCAAATACGTCAACGAGTACGACGACGCGCTCTGGAAGAAGGACACGAACTCGTACGCGCCCCTCTTGGTAATGCCCGTGTAGGACAGATCCAGCTTCAGCAGGCACGGCATCCTTCCCTTCCCGAACACGTCGAGGAAGTCGCGGATGAACACGTCGTCGACATCGTGATTCCCGCTCAATCGCAGCAGCTCCAGTCTCTGGCAGAAGGCGGACCGCCGGAACGCGTCGACCAGATAGGCCAGGTCCTTCTTCGACAGGTTGCAGTTCACCAGCTGAAGCGACCGCAGATGCGCCGTGGCGGGAGAGAGCAGCCACTGGTGCAGCGCCGGGCCGATCGTCCGGATGCTCGTGGACACGATGCTCAGCGACTCCAGCAGCCCCTCCACCTCCCGCGGGAACACGCTGAAAAAGGCGGCCACGCCCTTGGTGGTGATGGCGTTGTCCTCGAAGCTCATCTCCCGCAGGCGGCAGCCCTCCACGTGGCGGCGCAGCCAGCGCACCAGCAGGAAGAAGTCCTCGTTGCTGAAGGGGTTGCGCGCCAACGACAGCACGTCGACGCGCAGTACGGGCGTCGGACACGCCGCGAGCGCCTCCCACGCCTCGGCGTCCAGTCCGTGGATGGCGTTGCCGCACAGGTCCAGCAGCGCCAGGTGGCGGATGGACGAGGTCTGCAGCGCGCCAAGCAGCCCGCGCAGGTCCTCGCCCGACAGCTGCGTGCGTCGGAGGATGAGGCGCTTCAGCCGCGCCGCCCGGTCGCTCGCCAGCCACAGGCCCAGCTGCTCGGCCCCCACACCGTCCAGCCGCACGCCCTCCAGGTTGAGCGTCTCCAGCGTGGTGCAGGGCGACTGTCGGAGCGCGGCGAGGAAGGAGACAACGGCGTCGCCCGGCCGGTTGTTGCCCAGGTCCAGCACGGTGAGATGCGCGGCGTAGTCGGTGCGGAGGAACGCGCTGAGCGCGGCAAAGTCGCAGGGCAGGAGCCCGCAGTCGTTGAGCTCGAGCACGCGCAGACAGGGACAGGTGCCCTGCGCCAGCCCGCGGAACCAGGCGGCGAGGCAGCCGTCGCTGAGCTGGGGGTTCTCGCTGAGCTTGACGTAGCGGAGACAGGGGCAGAGGAAGGCGTTGAGGAAGTGCACGAGGTGTGCGGCGCTGTGCGCGGACACGCTGTTGCGCGAGAGGTCGAGATACTCCAGACTGCTCAGCAGCCCCTCCTTCACCGCCGTGGCGATGCGCAGCACGCAGGAGTCCTTCAGCATCGTGTCGCCCAGGAAGAGTCGCGACAGCACCGGCACCGAGTGCGGTGAGGACTGGTCCGACGGCCACAGCGACATGCACAGCGCCATCACGCCGTCCCAGCCCAGCGGCACGCCGTTCATGTAGATCTCCGTCAGGTGCTGGCAGCGGCTCAGGTGCGTCTCGCGCAGGATCAACGGCATGCTGCCCTCGAAGGTAGAAACGAAGGAGAGATTGGACAGCACGAGGTAGAGAGAGGAATTCACGATGGAGGAGAAGTGCGTCGCGAAGTACGGCGAGAACTCCTTCTCCTGCACCACCAGGTTCAGACGGAAGTCCTCGGAGAGCAGACCCAGAGAGGACTCGCGGTTGACGCGCGTGGCGAGGGCATTCAGGATGTCGAGCACCGCCCACTCCCCCACCAGATAGAGCTCCAGCGTGGTGAGGTGCAGAAACCCGTCGTTCTGCAACAGCGTGGTGAACTCGGCCAGATCACCCTCCCTCGGCTCGCCGGCAATCACGAGGCGCTTCAAAAAGGTGCTGAGGTGGATTGCGTCAATCCAACCGTCCAGGGCGTTCACGCTGACGTCGGTTTGGGCAATCTTCACCAGCTTGAGAAAATAGCGGTTCACCTTCTTCAGCTCCAACTGGGAGGGAACGCTCATATAGGAGAGAACGTCCATCATGCTCGTTGTCCGAATCTGGCTAAATCGCGCGGCTTCCACGCAGCCGTTGTCCGGGTACATCGCGGACAGCCGTTCCCTGTAGCGGTTGATGCGTTGCTCATAGAGTTGAAGCACTTTCTGCTTCATGTCGCTCTTGTCCGGCATCGGAATCACCTCGTCGCACGACGTTGAGTCTAGCCATTACGTTTCCACTGAAGGGACACCTGATAAGGGACTCACCTCGGAATCCGAAGTAACCCCCATTCGGTTGAGAATGGCGTCCATATTCGACCCACTCTCAAAGCCAGCCGATGTCTGGAAGGATGTGTTGTTGTTCCGGTGATGGTGATGTCTCCTCCTCGCTTGGATGGATATGTCTTCATCATGGACCGGTGCTGTGTATACTGAGGAGATTGTCTTGGAAGGTTTTTGGCCCATTACTCGAAATAATGGCTGTTAACACAGTCGCAGTCTTGCGCGTACAGTGGTGTCCACTGGTCTTTTGATCATCGCATTCTTCGTGTGTTTCTGTCTCCCCACTGGTGTTTCGTGTTGTAACAGGGTTACGCTGCTTGCAGGAGAGTCTCTTTGGTGATATGCAGTGATATGGAAGGAGAGTTGGAGGGAAGTAGTGATGAATGCCCTCCTGCCCGTACCATCCCCGGATAGCGACTTGTTTGAAACGTACGTGCAAAGTGCAATCACAGCAAAAAGAAAGCAAATGAAACAAACGCCAGATGAAAATGATGAACCCAAAACACTTGTTTACGGCGTTACAGCCGTGTTGGTCGTGGCGATGGTCTCTCCCTTCGTCTCCTCTCCAGATTCATTTCCCTTCTTCTCCATTTCTATCTCCTTCTTCTCCTCGTGCGTGTTATCAATCTCCGCCTCCTTCTTCACAGGAAGAACGGTCTTCTTCTCCTTTCCAAACTGCTTCGCACCAGGCATCGTCAGCACGATACTCATCATACTAATCGCGCCCACAGCCAGAATCATCGAGTAGTAGTAGGTTCCCTCCTTCCAGTGATCATACACAGCAGAGAGGATCAGCGGAGACAGAATAAGAGAAGTCTGTCCAGAAAAGTTGTTCCAGGAAAGCACCTTGCCCTGCACTTCAGGCTCATTGGTGGTACTGATAATGGAGGAAGAGGTAGGCGCAGAAGCGACGTAACCAATCCAGAGGAAGGTCGAAGCGATGACATTTCCCACCAGCGTCTTGCAGAATCCCATAAAGAAGTAACTCAGCAGCTCGATGATGCCTCCACAAAGTGCGACAATCGGAATAGGAACGCCCACCTTGTAGACGATCAGACTGTACAACCACGCCTGCTCGATGCACAGCAACACGGACTGGGAGCAAATGATGACTGTGAACATGCTGACACCGACGCCGAACTTGTCCTTGAGGTAGTAGCCATAACGAGAATCGAAGGCGTTCATCACCCAACGATTACAGAACTCAAACACGAAACACATACACATGAGCTTGGTGGGCTTCACGTTGATGGCCTTTCTGCGCTGGCGGATTTCCCTTCTCTTCTCCTTCACGCGCGCCTCCGCCTTTGCCTGCTCCTCTATTCCTTATGTGAACGACTTAGGCACACCCTTGCTCTTGCCCTTCGCCTCACGGCGGATATCGCGAATCTCGTGAACATCCTTGTTCGACTCGTCCAGGAAAGCAGACGCAATAATCAGAGCGACTCCGGCAACGCCTCCAGCGAAATAGAGGGGATAATCGTAGTTGCTCTTTCCCAACACACCACCAATCGCAGGACCAAGGACACTCGCAGCAGCGATCGTAGCCTCCAAATACGCCAAATAGCGATTTCTATCTTTCGGAGCGGTGCAATCAGCGATAAGACTATTTCTCACTTCATTAGGATGACGGCTACGCTTGCGTGACAATTTGGGAACCAGAAGCAAGACCAGTGACAGTTCTCCAGAAGATGAGTGTCCAAATGGAGCGGGACAGACCCTGCAAAATGGCACCTAGACATCATCGTATGACTGTGAGCATACCAAAACACGAGCCAATCAGAGACACGATCAGGAAGAGCTTGCGACCATACAAATCGCTGTAGTTACCCATGACCAATAAACCTGGATATCAAACGGAGAAACTGAGCCTACTGACAATCTGCGCAATACTGTAACCACTAAACAGAATGCCTTCCTCGGAGGGAGTCGCCCCCAGCGACTCCGACAGATAGGGGAGAACGGGAACGATGAGGTAGTATCCCATAATGTCGAGAAAGACGGTAATGTACCCAAGAATAAGGGTTTGCTTCGTTCGGATTTGAGCCATATCTCTATACTACCGAGAGACCAGCTTACTGGGACTGGAGGGTGAAGGAATTAATAATGACCTCCGGTTTGTTGTTCCAGTGGTAAAAGGAGTTTTTGCCGCGATACACGGAATAACCGCGGACTCCCGGCTTCTACCACGTGCAATTTCTGGAAAAATTCTTTGGTGCTCCTGATTTGACCCATTTGTGTCGCAACTGACCACTCGTTTGCTCCGTTACTGGATGAATTGGAGAGTAAAGAGCGCATACTGCTTTGTCGCATGGTATAGAAGCGGAATGATTTGAGTATGCGTCTTTCCGCCTCATTCCGTTTCCCGACCTCCTTATCCGAAGTATCACAACCAGCATTCATCTCTATGTCACATGACCCTATTTCGTGCAAAGCGTGACGATCTAACAAACACACCACCAAAACGAAAAGTAGATGGTTACGCCTGCACCTCGACCTTCTTGGCGTCGCTGGCATTCTCCTCCTGAGGAGCGGCTTCGCGCTTTCTCGATTCCGGAGCATCGAGCATAACCAGGATGTGAGAGCAGCTCGCTCTCACCTTCTTCACATTCGTCCACTCCGCCACCTTCTTCGGCACGTTCATCACCTTCTCCTCCTTGCCCTCCTCCTTCGGCACGATCGGGTGCGTTCCGTCGCCCCACATGAAGAAGCCCTCCGGACCGTAGCAGCCACTCACGTTGTCCACCGCGAACACGCCCGTCATGCCGTGCAGCGTCGGGACCTTCGTCAGCTGCTTGCTACGCCTCAGCCCCGCTGTGAGTTGCTACACCAACGCCGGCGCGCCCTCGCCCAGACCCAGCTGGCCGGAGGCGTTGTCGCCGCCCACGTACACGTCGCCCTTGGCGTCCAGCACCACCATGTGGTTGGCGCCCATGGCCACCTCCTTCATCTCGAGGCCCTGGAACAGCTCCACGCGCTTCGGGTAGGAGATGATGTGACGGCCGTTCATGAAGGACACGGCGGACGCCTCCTCCGAGTCGTTGCTACGCCTCACCCGCGCGCGTCGCCCCCACAGTCGCATGAAGTCGTTGCCCCAGAAGTACACGAAGCCCTTCTTGTCGATGCACATGCTGCTGTTGCCGCCCGCGATCACGCGCACCACCGGGCCGGGGAAGTCCGGCTCCTCGCGGTACGTGCGGTCCTACGCCTCACGCGCCGCGCCCTCTCCCACGTGTTTCCACTCCTGGCACAGCTTCTTGGGGGACCATTCGATGGAGTTGTTGCTCACGCCTAGCTGGCGCCTACGCCTCAGTCCATATCGAAAAGCCCACATCGCGTTCTCGCCCATGCTATATACGTTCATATCGTCGCCAAGCACCAGGACGTGGTGATCGCCCATTACCACCTGCTTCACCTGAACGTTCAGCTCGCGGAACGCCTACCCTTTATCTCACCCCACAACGGCAACGCTGTTCTTCTTGGGCAGACGCTTCGGCTTGTAGTCCATGTGGCCCAGCTCGCCGTTTGAATTCTCTCCCCAGCCGTAGAGGTGGCCGTTCTTGGTCACCGCCAGGATGTTGTTGCCGCTGCAGGACACCGCCGTGAGGTTGCCCTCGCCCTTGCTGATCTTTCCGCTCTGGAAGAAATCGACGCGGCGGAAGTGGTTCAGCGACTCGTGGACGACGTCCTGGTGGCCCAGCACTCCGGAGTCGCCGTCACCGCAGGTGTACAGGCAGCCCTGTGCATCGAGAGCGACCGAGACGTCCTAGGCGTGATACTACGTCCTCAATACTACCGTTCCACAACCGAAGTCAACGACGCTGTCTCCGGACACATCGCTCAGCAGAGTGGGCTGCGAAACCAGTTTCGCCTCGATTCCGGAGCCAAGCTACGGGTGAGCGCCCGCAGAAGACCGCACGCAGCTGGCATCGTTCCTGCCCCAGCCGTACATCACCGTCTTGGGCGATTCTCCCTCGGGAAGAGCGGGCATGTGGTCTCTGCAGTGCTTGCAGAACCAGTCGCCCTCGGGCACCTCCATCACTCTTTTGAACTGTTTGTTGGGCACCTTGCCGCAGCATTCGCAGCCCGTCTGCGCCGTAACGGAGAGGGAACGATACACCTACCATACAGTATGTGTGATACGCGTGGTCACAACCGTCACAAAGAACGAGCAAGTCCTCGTCCACAGCCTGCTTACAAATCATACAGCGTGTCACCTAGCGCCATCAGCGTCGCCGCACACGGACTACCTCGGTTTCCTGATTCTCCATATCGCTCGATGCAAATCTAAGTGAAAAGCCACCGTCTTAGAAGAATGAAACTCCCATCTCAACGCAAAGCCCAATGTCTCCGCCTCTCCAGCATTCGACGTGCAACACCTATAAATCCCACAGGAATTCAAAACGAAGGAAGAGAAGGCAGTGCGTTCCATTCGAAACAATCGATCCTGTTCGCCGTCGTTTCGTTATCTGTATTGCTGTATTCACGGGAACGGCGAGACATACGCCTCCTCCTCGACTTCTTCCGTCTTCCATCACTAAACGAATGCAGCGTTGATAATCAAGTAATGACGGAACGGGCAACCGCTCGTTTTCTGTCGGTTTTCTCACTAATTAACGAGACTGTGCGTCCCGTCCTTTGAAATCTGATTTAGCAGCATGAGAAGGAGAACTATCGCTACCGCAAGCGTCGTTCTGTTCTGCTTGTTGCTCGCCTTCGTTCTCGGGGAAGATAATAACACCTTGGAGACAACGGACTACGAGAGCGAGGAGGAAGAATTGCTTTTGGAACAGGAGGACCTCGTGATGGAAGAAATCGAGTACGAGTACGAAACGGTGATTGGCGAAGAGAAGCAGCGCAACATAGTTGAATACCACAAGCACCCTGGAGTCTATGTCATCGATTTGGAGGGCATTCTTTACGCGCTGGACTCTGACAGTGGCGAGATCCTCTGGATTCGCAAGGTGAGCGACAAGCTCATGAAGGTCGTGGAGCAGCCCCTCCCGCCCATGAACTACCGAGACAAGGAGAATGTCAGTTCGCTGCAGTGTTTGTGCTATGGGATGGGTTGATGAGTAGACGCCTACACGAAACCCTTCAGCGGGATGCTCGTCTCTCTGGACGGCTACATTCTCATTCCGCGCATGGACGGCAAGTTCAGCGTCTTCCAGGACTCCATCGACAGCATCATCAACAAGGACACGGTCACCGTGAACATCCCCGGCAACAAGGGTTTGTGCGGGCGATGGGCGTGAGGATTAGAGGACACGTCCCTGCTGTTCATGGGTGGCAAGAAGAGCACGTTCATTTCCCTGAACGACGTGTCGGGAAAGCTCTCCTCCTTCGGCTCCGAGATTCCCGACCCCTCCGTTGAGGTTGTTCCTCCTTCCATGACTCATCACTAGCTGTCCCACTCGCTCTCGGAACTGCGCGTGGTGCGCGTGCAGAAGAACGTGAATTGCTACAGCAATCGCGGCATCGAGTTTTGGAACCTCACCACGAACACGCTCTCTCTCCAGTTCAGCAACGAAATGGTGGCAGCCCCATCGCCTCCTCATCACTAGATGCGGCATCTCACAGAAGTGCGCGACATCCCCGACCTCGTCTACACCGACGACTACTCCATCCGCGCCCTGGACGAGAACGGCGCCACGCTGTGGACCAAGCGGTTCCCGCACATGCTGATGCAGACCTACTACGCCAGCAACCGCTCCTTCATCATGATCCGTAACGTTCACTCCGTCACCACCGGCGACCACTCGCTTACCGAGGGCCTCAACCTCCTCACCATGGGTGCGCAGCCCGCCGAGAACCACGTGCTGCTCGCGCTCCTCTTCTCGCCGACCTCCCATCCCTCCATTCCCCTCCTGGAGTCCAAGCCGCAGGAGGACCTCGCCGGTCGTCGCTTCATCCCGCTGGAGGAGGTGGGCGAGTCGAACGGCACTGCCTGGCCGCTCGTGCCGCACAACGACACCGACTTCCCCTACGGCCGGTGGGACCCCCCGTTTTCGCACGACACGCGCAGCGTGCACCACCTGACGCTGGTGCAGGAGCTGGTGGTGCTGTTGGCGACCATCGCGTCGGGTCTGCTGCTCGTCATGGCGTACAAGTGGGCAGAGCACTGGTACGGCGGCGACGACAAGCCAACGGAGGCGGTGCAGATGGGCTTCGCCAAGCCGCACGCGCCCCTGCCGGTGGAGGTGCCGTTCCCGCTGTCGCTGCACCCGCCGACGATCCCGGAGGAGGCGGAGGAGTCGCCCACGTCGCCGTCGCCCGTGCCGTGCGTGGAGGATCTGTCGATGGAGTCGACGCCGTCGCTGCCCGTGCCCTCCTCGGACTACCTGCACTCCCGCACGCCCGAGCTGTCCTCGGCGCACGGCATGCACAGTACGCAGAGCACGCTGGAAAGTAGCGTGATGGGTGCAACGCACGACACCTCGCTGATGGGTGCAACGCATGACGCTTCGTTGATGGGTGTGACTCATAACACCTCGCTGATGAATGGGACGGATACAGATGAGGGCCAGTCGCGTGGTGCAGCCAGCGCAGACCTGATGCATCTCAATCACATCTCTCTGCTGGGCGTCGACCTGCCGCTGTGCACGGGCCGCTACCGTCAGGACTTCAAGGTGAGCGTGTGCAATGATCCTCACGCATAGGAAGAGTTCATTCTGGGCAAGGGCGGCTTCGGCGCGGTGTTCCTGTCGCGCAAGTCACTGGAGCGCGTGGACTACGCGGTGAAGAAGGTGGTGCTGACGACGGGCGCCAGCGTGAGCGAGCTGAGCCTGCGCGTGCTGCGCGAGGTGCGCATCTTCGCGCGCCTGGACCACGTGAACATCGTGCGGTTCTTCAACGCGTGGCTGGAGTTCGTGCCCAACGAGAAGCTGGACAAGGAGCTGGACAACGACCCCGCCTCCGAGGCCTCCTTCGTCACGCAGGGCTCCTCGCAGGACCTCAGCCCGCTCACCACCAACCTGACTCAGCCACTCGCCACGCAGGACGTGACGCAGCTGACCACGCAAGACCTCACGCAACTGACCACGCAGGAGCCAACACTGGCTTCTCAGTCAGGTCCGTCAAGCCAGCTGAGCCAGTCAAGTCAATCGAGTGGAGCCAGCGCGTCGTCGGACAGCCTGTTCGACGAGCTGGACACGACCAGCATGGACTGGAAGAAGGAGATGAACCGCAGCGGCGACTGTCCCTTCGTCTTCGCCGACAACTCCCTCTCCCAGTTCGACCAGGCCGTCTCCTCTCGCGTCTTCCACCCCTCCCAAACCACCCAAACCACCCAGACTAATCAGGTGACGCAGACCACCCAGACTAATCAGGTGACGCAGACGCTGCTGCAGTCGATCACGACGCAAATCTCGACGTCGTCGCGCTTCGCGCGCGCGTCGCTGCGGTACGCGCCGACCTCCAGCCGCAGCCTGCTGCGCCACAACGCGCTGGTGCTGTACATCCAGATGGCGTACTGCGGCAAGCGCACGCTGAACACGTACCTGCAGGACCCGAAGCGCGTGGTGAACGAGGACGAGATCCTGAACGTGTGCGTGCAGCTCTGCAAGGCGCTGGCGTACATGCACTCGAAGCAAGTCATCCACCGCGACGTGAAGCCCGCCAACATCTTCTACACGGAGGACGGCGACGTGCGTCTCGGTGACTTCGGACTCTCGCGCGATCTTTCGGAGGCCGACGACCCCGCGATTGACAGCGCGAACTCCTCCTCCAGCCACCTGCGCAGCAGCGGCTCGCGCACGGACGCGACGACGACGCACATCGGGACGCAGATCTACTCGTCGCCGGAGCAGCTGACCTCGCGCGGGCACTACGACTACAAGTCGGACATCTACGCGGCGGGCGTGGTGCTGTACGAGATGAGCTTCCCGCCCTTCAAGACCGCCTTCGAGAAGTGCGAGGTGTTGAACCGCCCGCGGCGCGGCGCGCTGCCCGAGACGCACGAGGGCATCAGCCACGCGCTGTACGACCTGATCAAGCGCATGATGGCGCTGGACCCAACGAAACGCCCGACGGCGAGCGAGGCAGTGGCGGAGGCGATGATGATCCAGGAGAAGAAGCGGAAGCTGATCATCCAGCTGAGCCAGGAGGAGCCGTACAGCAGGTGAGGGTTGAGCGGGGAAGTGAGGCGTAGCCAGCAATTGAGCATCAGCTCCCAGCTGCAGGCGCTGGAGCTGTCGAAGTACATCCGGCTGATCATGTACGACGCCAAGAACTACCAGATCGTGGTGACGCTCTCGGTGATGGAGGAGAAGGAGCTGAATCGCGATATCGAGGCCATTCAGGGCTTCAAGGGCGTTGTATGGGTCCATTTGATTTCCATGTAATACTACGTCGTTTCGCCCCTGTTTGTTTGGATCATTCATTTTCTCGCAGAGTCATGAGCAAGTACTACCAGGTGGACATGATCGCGAAGGCGATAAAGCCGCAGCTGGTGAACGGCGTTTGGCGTAAGCCCAAGCTGTCGGCTAGAAGAGTCGCTAGCATGCGTAAGGAGTGTCTGCGCTACGGAACGATCAACGGTATTCAGGCTGGTTCGAACTGCAGTGGAGTGGAGTCACCCGTAGAGTGGAATCCCGAATGGGACAGGCCCCACAAGTCCTGGATCCCGCCCATGCCCAAGGGTCATGCTTTCGATAACAAGAAGGATGAAAGGTGCTCCTTGTCTTTTCCCCTCACCGAATAGAATTGCCCTCATCGACAAGAATATGAAGGCGATGCCGAAGCTGATTATCGAAACGAGGAAAGTGCGCATTTGGGATGCATTGTTATGCGTAGGAGGCCTATCTGTCCAAGCCGCACACGTTCCTGGATGTGAAGCTCGATCCCGAGGATTAGTGGGTTGCGTAGTGATCAGTGTCATCTGTAGTGAGGATTTCTACAAGATTGGCAGACGCGTGTCGAATGCCCAGCTGCGCGCCGAACGGGAGAAGGAGGCGAAGCTGAAGGAGGAGGCTGCCAAGCAGGCAAAGCTGAAGGAGGCAAAGAAGAAGGCTGCCAAGAAGGAGGGGAAGAAGGGTGAGGAGAAGGCTGCCAAGGAGGAGAAGAAGGCTGCCAAGAAGGGTGAAGAGAAGGCGACCAAGAAGACGGTGGTCAAGGAGGAGAAGAAGGTTGAGGAGAAGGCGACCAAGAAGACCGAGGAGAAGGTTGGCAAGAAGACCGAAGAGAAGAAGACTGTCAAGGACGAGAAGAAGTAATTTGTTTTAGGGTATTGAATAGGAAGTGTTTGTTCTCCATCCCATACAACTCTTCACAGGAGAATGGAACCCAAATCAGTGGATTTGAGGAAGAAGGTGGAGGAGGAAGCGTGAGAATCAAGGAGCAAATGTGACCAATAGTCCTTCTACCGACGGAAAGGTGAAAGAGGCCCAGTCTGTCACAGTGTCTATAGCGAGCAACGTCAAACGTAGTCGCACAATCAATAATTGAAATCTAGCGTCCTACGTCGAATGGAGTGTGGGTGACCGCTGCGAGGCCCTCTATAAGGAAGATAACAAATACTATCCTGGTAGTTACTTTGCAGAGTGCTCATTTGCAGCTATCATTCACCTGATTGATGAGTTTCAAATCGACGTGACCGTCTTCTACATCGGCTACAACCAAAGCGCAAAGCTTGACATGTCTGAAATCCGCAAGCCGACGACCCGGTGGGACACTGCCGATCGTCTCCCTGAAAAGGACATCAAAGAATGGTTGCATTGGACGTATCATGCGTAGCAAGGAACGAAGTGTAGAGTGATCTTTCACGGAGACGGCAACTTCTACGACACGATCATCGACAGCGTGAACGGCGACAAGGTGAACATTCGATACACAAAGTTCAATACCTACGATACTGTGAGAAAGACGGACCTAAAGTGCGCGTCTCTGCTTGTATTGAGAACTAGAGTGGCTGTGAAGGCGACGGAGCAGCAGCCTGAAGACGAGCTGCGCATCCTTCCGACAGATGACAAGAAGACCGTGAATATGAAGAAGAGGAAGCTGATGAAGATGGAGAAGGACAAGCAGTCCAAGGAGGAAACGGAGTACTACAAAAGCAAGCAGAACGCGTGGCAGCAGTTCCAGAACCGCTCTCAGCAGAAGAGAAAGCACCTCATCGCCGAAGGAGTCATTGCAGATCGTACGCACGCTCTGCTCTCTTACCCGTAGCCTTCAAGAAGGGGAGCATTTTCAGAACCTCCACCGGAACAGCGCGCACTTCTGGAACCGCTCCGATCGAGAAGACGATGACACCCGCCCCCAAGCGCGCAAACACCTTCCGCAGCTGGCTTCTTTGTTGAACAAACAGTGAGGTATTGACAAACACCGGTTTAGTAGCCGTAACC
>ERZ827156.3853-NODE-3853-length-12922-cov-3.666278_pt1 | contig 12922 bp, 9 predicted proteins | sample MGYA00519919_ERZ827156 | MGnify/ENA primary metagenome ERZ827156 (study PRJEB31778, sample SAMEA3449269) | human gut metagenome | biome: human gut; feature: human-associated habitat; material: faeces | place: United Kingdom | collected 2010/2012 ... | reverse complement strand
TCGTCAATGGCAATTGGTAAATTCCAGCTTGTTCAGGGTCGTTTTCTGGGCGAGTGCCCGGGAGGAAATGCAGTTGGCGCAGCTGCGGCCGTTGTCCCAGAAGGCCGCGCAGTGGCTGCCGGTGGGATGGAGAACGCCCTGCTCGTCCAATTCCAGCACGGAATTGGTAGTGGGGTCTACGAGGCGGACAACATCGAACACCATTCTCAGACGGTGCATCTCCGCCGCGAGAGCCTGCGTGCCGTCCTCCGTATTCACGTCTGCGGCCGACAGCAGCAGCGGCTTTTTGACGGAGAGCTGCGGGTCCACCAGTTGACCCACGGCGCCCACATAGTGCTCCGGCTGCCGGTCGGACCACAGCGTCCGCACCCGCAGATCGCACCAGTGATGCTCCGTGCCGCAGGGCAGCAGCAGGCTCACGGAAAATTCCGGCGTCTCCTTGGTCGTGGCATCCATCGCCTCCTGCAGCTGGCGGAAATCCTTCTGACTCAAGCGGCAGAAGCACTCCGGGTGGGCGGCGTTCTTCACTGTATGACGGTGCTGGGGCGGTTCATCCCAATTGGTGACATCCACCAGACCGGAAAGCGCGTCGAATTCAAACTGGACCCCGCCGCTGCAGGATGCGAAAAAGTCGATGCGCTCCTGTAGGGACTCCAGCATCCGCTGCACCCGGTCATTCCGCGGCAGATCGGTCCGGGCCAGAAGCTCATCGGACAGCCGGTCTACCTCCAGCCGGTAGGGGTCTCCGTCCAGCGGAACATGGGACGTGATGCGGAGCCGGGGCGATACGTCCACCAGACATTCCAGCAGCAGCGGATTGAAGGCGCCGCACTCTCCCCCCAGGATCATGGCGATGGCCGTATCGTGGTCAAAGGCTTTTTTGTAGCACCGCTCGCTGGTCAGCGCGTTGTAGACGTCTGCCAGAGCCACCACCTGCGCGGCGATGGGGATCCGTTCTCCCCGCAGCCCGTCCGGGTAGCCGTGGCCGTCCCACCGCTCATGGTGCCAGCGGCAGATCTCCAAGGCGTAACGGAACAGCGGCTTTTCCTGTCCGAAGGTCATCTGCTCCAGGATCACCGCGCCGGCTGCCGCGTGGGTCTTCATCACGGCAAATTCCTCCGAGGTCAGCTTCCCCGGCTTATTCAAAATCTCCTCCGGAATGGTAATCTTGCCGATATCATGGAGGGCGGAAGCCGTTTTGATCAGGGCGATGTCCTCCTCGGAGAGATGGTAGTCCTCCGTCTTCTTTACCAGCTGGCGGAGCAGCAGCTCCGTTATACCGCGGATGTTGCGGATATGGTCGCCGCCCTCATGGTTGCGGAATTCCACCACATGGCTGAGAATTCCCACCATCAGGTTGCTGTTTTCCTCTTTTTCCCGGATCTGGTCGGACACCAGATGCATCAGCCGCTTCTGGTTGGCATAGAGCTTCAGGGTATTTTCCACACGGCGGCGCACGATAAAGGTGTCGAAGGGGCGGCGGATATAGTCCGTAACGCCCATGGCGTATGCCTGCTGAATGGCCTGACTGGTCTCATCGGCGGAGATCATGATGACCGGGATCTCGTCGATCCACCGGAAGCGGTTCATCTGCTCCAGCACCTGAAAGCCGTTCATCTCCGGCATATTGATGTCCAACAGCATCAGATCCACCGTCGGCTTCTTTTCCATCAGCCGGACAGCTTCCCGCCCGTCCGAAGCCTCAATATAGCGATACTGCTCCCCCAGGATCTCCATCAGCATCATGCGATTCAGTTCCGAATCGTCAACGATCAAGACCGTCTGTCGTTCCATACAGCCATCCCCTCCTGCTTCCGCTTGCAAAAAAGCGTGTCAACGTCCGCTTTTTGTTTTCGTATATTTATGCGCGACAGATCTTCGCCGCAATGCACCGCGGCGACGGCCTGCTTCCCGCCCCCGGTCAGTCCACTGCCCGGAGAAGCTCCACCGTTCTGTTGTACGCCTGCGCCAGCTGGCCGTAAAGCACTTCGCTGCCGTCCAGCCGTCCGGCCCGCAGCAGCTCCGTCAGCTCGCTGGCCGGGGCGGTCAGGTGGGAAAAGCCCAACGTCAGACACAGGCCCTTGATGGTATGTGCCGCCCGGAACGCCGTTTCCACGTCGCCCTGTTCCAGTGCTTTCGTCAGCTCCGCGAAGCTCTTGTCCTCCGGGAATTTCACGGCGAATTTCCGGATCATGGCTTCGCTGGGAATTCGCTGGGAAATCTCCTCAAAATCCGCGCCCATCGCCTGATAACACTGCTTGATCGTCATTTTTGTGCCCCCATATCTGCTGTCAGCAATTTTATGAATGCAACATTGTAACCACCGGCATAACCGGTGGTTACAATGCTGTCTAATTCGTCTCCTGATTGATCTGCTTTACCTGAAACTTGGCCTCGGCCAGCTTGGTATCCCGCCCGTCCTCGATTTGGAACGCAACGGTAAAAATCCTTTTCGTACCATCATATTTTACGGAAAAATCTTGGACCTTCAAGCCCTCCGGATAGGCGTATGCACCCAGGAATTTTTTTCCTCCCAGATACACCTGACCGCTGTCAGCGGTAAAAATCTTGTCAGCCGCACCGTTCACATAGCCCACGCCCTGAATAAACACCGTGTTGTCGGCCTCCACCGTGCAGTAGCGCAGCTTGTCGCTGATGGCGGTGGTCAGCGTGGAGCAAAGCTCCTGGGCCTGAGAGTCCGCCATGGAAATGCGGAAGCTCCGCACCGCAGCATTGGCACCCACCGCCACAAGGCTGCTGAACAGCAGCACGATGATCACCGTGCAGAGCATCTCCGTCAGGGTCAGGCCGTTTTGATTCCGCAGTTTTTTCATGATCCGGCCCCCGTTTTATCGTGGCTGTAATAGTAATAGCCGTTGCTTTTGTAGAGCGACACCTTGCCGGAGCCTCTTTTGTCATTCTTTCCGGTCAGCGTGACTGTCGGAGGATTTGTCGGATCTGTCGGTGCTGTTGCATACCGGAACATAACATCCGTGTTCCGAGTCTTGGCGTTGATCTTTTCCGCCGTGACCACAGACGTGGCCAGAATGCCAAAGGCTAGCACGGCGATCAGGATGGAGACCAGGGACTCCACCAGCGTTTCGCCCCGGTTATTTCTCAGCTTGTTCATGGGCCTGTCACCTCGATCCCTTTGGTGATCCTCTGCGGCTCCCACTTGACCGTGGTCTTGTAAATATACGAGTCGACATCTTCGCTGGAGTAGGATTCCGGAGTCTCCTCTTTCAGCGTCCCCTGCATGGTCAGGGTCATGCGGCAGTCATCCGTCTTACCCGCCTCCGGCTTCAAAGACAGCTCCACCTGAATTTTGCCGTCCTTCTGTGCGGAAAAGACGGCTTTCACCGTCCGCAGGCTGGTATCCTCGTCGATCTTCAGATCCACTTCGATGGTATCGCGGAAATCCTTGAGACTGGCATATTCGTTATTCTCGTTGCCATTCTCAATGCAGGCGGACAGCCATTGACCCATGATCCCCTTTGGGGGGTCTGTTACCTTAGCTTCGCGTGAGACCGTATATGTTGTATGCCCCTCCGCATCTGTGTACGCGGTATGGGTCTCCGTCATGATCCGCTCATACGAGTCCCCCGCAATGCTGTCCCGGATCAGTTCCGCCGCGGAACTGACCGTCAGGTAGTTCTGCTGGGCTTCCCGGTCACTTTTCATGTGGTGGGCGGCGCTGACGGCAGCCGTCAGGATCGCCGCGCCCACCGCCATGGCCAGCAAAATGAGCAGGAGGGCCATCAGGATTGTAGCGCCGCTGTTGTTTTTTAACTTTTTCATCCGGATCACCCTCCTTTCTTCTCATTTTCCCGGAAATTCCGACGGTAAACGCCGTCCCATTGTGTTTGTTCAGCCTCCGCCGCTTGTTCCCTTGACCGTTACCGGCAGGATCGCCGTGGCGGTGTAGTTCTTGCCGCCCACTGTGCAGGTCGCTGTGACGCGGAGCTGCGTTTCTCCCGGGGTAACGCCCGTGACCGTGATTTGGCCGTCAGCAGGCTCGGTGACCGTTGCCACCGCCGGGTCACCGCTGATGACTTTCCAAACAGCCGTACAGGGGTTGTCCTTCTTGTCAACAGCCGTGAGCTGGACGGTCTTTGCTTCTTCTGCGTTCAGATCAACGCTTTCCGCGTCCAACTTCACCTTCAGATCAGCCGTGACCGTGACCATCAAGCGGGCGGTATAATCGCCGTATTTGGCCGTCACCTCGGCTGCGCCGGTCCCTACGCCCTTCAGCGTGACCGCAAAGTCGCCCGCATGGTCTCCCGTTTCGATTTTGGTAGCCTCTGCCGTGACCACGCCCTCGGGGCTGTAGGTGAATGTCGGCAGTGCCGTCGAAACCGTCCCCTCGGGTACATTGAGCAGATTCAGTTTCAGATTCTTCACAGCCTCGCGAATTGACTCATCATAGTCCGCGATCAGGTCCAGAGAGACAATACCCTCGTTCCAGAGCATACCCACCTTGGGCCACGCGCCGTAGTGGAGGTTGACCGTCGCCCCGTTGCTGTCCGTTCCCTGCAGCACGGTGGGGAAGGGATAATCCTGCCCTTGCAGAGCCGCGTCGCTGCCGGGGAAGCTGTACTTACCGTGGATCGTGGAGCCGTTTTCCTCGTTGGTGACCCAGCCGAACCCATCGCCCAGCTTGGTTTGGAAGTTCTCAGTCGACATCTCGGTGTAGGAGCATTCCGTCAGGCCGATGCTGTAAATATTATCCTTGCCGTTTCCCCACATAACGCTCGCCATGTCTCGCAGGTCGCCCCGGAGCATACGCTCCCGCGCGGCCGTTTGTGTTGTGCCTGGCGTCCCGCCTCCGTAAACATCGGCAAGCGAACTTTTCGCCGAATCACCTTTTGCTCGCAATGCATTGGAGAAATCGATCTTCGCACTGTCAGCAAGATAGTAGCAGTTTTGGATCGTCAGCCGCTCCGCCTGACCAAATCGGTCCGCAACGCTGCCGATGAGGCTGATACCATTGATCGTTCCCTCCAGCTTCGGGAAGATCACATATGTGTAGCAGTTCTTATAGGTCGGCTGACCGTCAATCACACTGGTGCTGCCGGTAAAGTTCACGAAGTTGGACGAGAAACCGCTGCCGCCGATGCCGCCAAGGAAAATATACGTAGCCGGACTTGATCCCCCACTCATATTGAAGGTGGTATTGTTCGTAAACTGAAGTGTTTTTGCGTCAAGTAGGCTTCCGCTTCCAACACGCTCGCGGAGTGTTTCTTTCCCCACAGTGATCGTGCCGCCGGAGTAGCAGTCCGTCACGCTGTAGCGCACGCCGCCAGCTATACCGCCCACGCGGACAAATGTGCCGTATTTCGGCGCGTTCAAGGCGCCGTTTTCATTGTTATCACGGTGGGTGCAGTTAATCTGAATGTCCACCACTGCGGTGCATTTCATCAGGTTAACGTTGGAAACACCGATCAAACCGCCGACTACCGCCTCGCCAAGCTGCTGTTTATTCTTGCTGTTGTCAGCAACGGTATAGCCTGCGATGGCGCAGTTCTGGATGGTACTGTTGCCAAGATTGTCTTGATAATCATAAGCAATGCCCACCAAGCCGCCCAGAGCATAGGCGCACTGATACTGGTCAGCATTCTTCGCACCGGAAGACGGCGTATAACCTGTGCTGCGCTGGATCACACCATTGTTGTCGCTGTAGAGCATGATGTTTTCGATCGTTGCGCCTGCCGTGGTACCGAATACGCCCACATTGTAGCAGTAGGAGTCGATGGCGATGTTCTTGATGTAGTAGTTCCCGCCGTCGTACTGCCCGCCAAACCACGTATACAGCACAACATTGTAGTCGCTACCTGTATGATTGTCTACCGCACCGGCGATGGGGTGGAACGGAGTGTTCTTTTCGCCGTTCGTCGGGTTATCCATGTCCACGCCGTTCACGTCATGGGTCTGGGTCCAACTCCGCTGGGGGCGGTTACTCAGCGCAGCGCTCATCTTCTGCTCCCCTTTCTCCGCGACTGTAGCGTATTGCAGGTAGGGGAACTGCTGATAGGTTTCTGAGGTCACCGGGCGGTCCGTTCCAGTATTAAAATCAAAGGTGTAATAATATTTCGGTGGCCATGTCTGCCATTCACGGTTTGATTTAACTTCACAGCTCCAGTTGATAAATTGCAGCTGCTCCACGGAGCGGATCTGGTACGGCTTTTTCGCATCCTTCTTGCCGAGGGTCTGTGCGTCATTGCTTACATCCCCGACCAGGCAGTAGGAATCTCCGAAGAAGGGGCACACCGCATACTCATACGTCTGCGTCCCCTGCTTCAAGGTCCATGTGCCGTTGGCGGCAAGTGTAAAGCTGTCACTGTTGCTTTTGGTCTCTGCCGACAGCCGCAGGCCGTCTTTGCCGTCGGTCCGATAGCAGGTGAAGGTATAGCCGGACACCTGCTGGGCAAGCGCCTCTGCCGCTGCGTCATTTTTCCCCTCAAGGACAAAGTTGATGCTCGGCGTCAGGTCCCCACTTGTTCCGTCCTTGCAGTAGTAGCCGTAGCCGAAATCGGTGATCTTGCCGCCGTCATCGTGGGCGGTGCAAAGGCTGCTGCCCGCCTTGCGGGTATTTTCGGTGAAGCCGATGTAGGAGAAGTGATAGCCGCTGTTGGCACCGCCCTCCTCCTTTTCCCAATAAACCATGCCGATGGTTCCCATGTCCGCCGGGGTCGGCCAGTCGCCGTAGTGGACGCGCGTCTTGGCCGATCCGGCGGTGACGCTGCTGGGATAGGGATACTTATTCTCAGTGTGATCTGTATTCTGGTGGTTGATGCTGTGCGCCTCATCATCAACCGTGGCAAAGCCGTCCAATTTCAGCGTCTTCATCTGCTCATGATTCTGCGCCTTCGCACCGTTGGTGCCCGCCTTGTAATCGTACAGGCGCACCGTCCTCGCGAAGGTATAGGTGCCGCCGCTGAGGTAATAGCAGTCGGAAACGCTGCCGTGATCCGACGTGAAGCCGTTGACCTCCGCGCCCGTCACCGCGGTCAGCGCCGTGGCGCAGTAGCTGTTGCGGATGGTGCCCTGATTGTCGCCCACAAAGCCGGAGATCATGGCACTGCCGCGGATCTCCGTCAGTTCGATGCTGCCGAGGGCGTAGCTCTGGCGGATGTAGCCGCTGCCGTCGTTCATACCCACCAGACCGCCGGCACAATAGCTCCGGGCATAGGTGCTGGTGCCGGTGATGCTGGGAATATCGGCGCTGCATGCCTGGATCAGGCCCTCGTTGCAGCCCACCAGACCGCCGAGGTAGTAGGTGCTGCCGCTGTAGGCGCTGCCGGACAGCCGGTAGCCGGAAACGGCGCAGTTTTTGATCGTGCCGCTGTTTTTACCGGCCAATACGCCTGTATACACCGTTTTCCACTGGACATTGCCGCCCAATTTGGACGTGGGGGCTTCGGCCAGTTTCTTCGATGTTGTCACAACGATGTTCTCCAGCGTTCCCTCCGTAAAGCCGAACAGGCCGACGGCATGGCCGTTCTCCCCGCTGGCAAAGGAAACGCCGGTGATGATATGACTGCCGCCGTCATAGCGGTGCTTAAAGGGGGCGTCTTCTTTCTGTCCGATGGGAGCCTGCTGAGTGACTGCTTTCCCGCCCTTGCCGTAGTCCTTCCAGTTATAGGTGTCGTAATCGATGCCCCGCTCCTGCTGGAAGGCGGCGTTTTCGGGCAGAATATTCCGGTATTTATCATAGTATTCGCTCAGGTTGTTAAGCTGCCGCGCCGTGCGGATGCTGACCAACTCCGGTGCTCCGGTTTTGGCCGCCAGCGCAGTCTTGGCAAAATGGGGGTTGTAGTAGTAGGCCTTGCCCGCCGCGCCGCCTACCATCAGCTCCGTGTAGAAGCCGGTCGGGACCGTTTCGACCTTCTGCACCAGATCCGCAGGCAGGGGCAGCAGATGATAGGTCTTTGTCTTGCCCTTGTCGGTGACCGTGATGGTGATCTCGGTGGCCAACTTCAATTCATAGGGCCGGTCATTAACCGTCACGGTTACCTTGTCAGCAGGCAAGTTGTTCTCATAGACTACGCCGTAGCCGTCGCCCTTCACCGTCGCCTTTTCGGACAGCGCCTCAACGTTGGCGCCGAAGAAGCCGTAGCTGTCATCGTTGTACCGCTCGTAGTACACCAGTGCGCCCTCTTCAAACTCCGCCTTCCAGTCGCCGTAATGGGGCAGGTTTTTCAGCTTGGGATAGGAGTACAGCGTCAGGCCCAAACCTTTCATCAGGTTGTAGGCATAGGTATCGCTGTTCTGTCTGGTGAAGGCTTTAGAATCGAACAGCGTATTCACATCCGCGGTGTTCAAGTCCTGATAACTTATCGGTGTACCGATGGTGGATTCCGCCGATTCGCCGAGATAATAGACGTGTTCCACTGTGGCTCCAGTGCCGTTTTTACCAGCCGTTCCATACGTCAATTTTTCTGCGGTCAGCGGAACACAGGCACTGTATATGTTTTGCAGTGTATTATTTTTGGCAGACAGGTCGCACGCTACAAGGCCCGCAGTAGTTTTGCCCACCAAGAAACCGGCGGCATAACAATCTGTGATTTTTAACGTTGCCGTAGCAACAAATCGCCAGCCAATCAAACCGCTGGCATAACCTGCATCCGTTTCAGTGGTATCCGGATCACTGTACAGATAGCAATCCGCATAGGAGTGGTCAAGAGAAATCACTCCATGCCCTATGCCCACCAGACCGCCAGCAGCGGTCTCGCCCCGGATGACCGTGGCAGCCAGACTGTTTTTGATCGTCAGCGCAGAGAATTCCGCATCACCAATCAGACCGCCGGACACAGCGCCGTCGATCCAAATGTCTGTTTCTTTTTTTCCGTCCAACTGGCCCTTGGCGCGGCTCAGGTACACCTGACAGCCGTCGATCGTTGTCTCGCCGTCCAGCTTTCCCACCAGGCCGCCAACATTTCCATCTCGATTAAATTTGGTGCTAACGGTCTGTTTTCCGGTGATCTGGGCGCCGGCCAGACGGATATTTTTCAGCTCGCCGGCAAAGGTCTTGAACAATCCCGCGTCACCGGACACGTTGACCGTCAGGTCATAGATCACCGGGTAATAGCTTCCGATCTCACTGTGATAGCTGTTGATTTTAGGATTCACGAGAGGCACAAAGTTCCGCTCCGGGTAGAGAACACCCCAGCCATCGCTTTCATCGCTCTTGAATTGGATATCCCGCTCCTGCACCGCGGCGGTGATGATCTTGTTTTGGGTTTTTTCGTTTTTCAATCCGGAATCTTTCCAATCCAGATTTTGCAGATGCCGTCCGTACTTAATCACCGCCGTCCGGCCGTCGGTTCTGCCGAGCCCGCCGGTTCCATGATCCCGGACCTCCGCAAACAGGCTGTTGGTGGTAACGGTCTTGGAGGTTCCCTGGATCTGGTTGTTATTTGCATCCTTCACCCGGATCGTCACCGTCAGGTCCTCACCGGGGATCAGCTTGTCAAAGCGCTCCTGCTGTCCGAAACGCAGATTTTTTCCTGTACTGAGATTATCCAGCACCAGAGTTGCCGTGCAGGGGTCTTTTTTCGTTTCTACGGTGTCCACCGTATTGTTTTCAATTTCAAATTCGGCGGTGTTGCCGGACTCATCCTTTATGACAGCATAAAATTGCAGCTTATTCCTGAGGTTGGCCTTGCAGGAGGCCACCACCAGCAGCTGATCCTTATTGATGACATCCACCGTAAGGTCCAGGCTTTTGGTCGCCGCCGCGCCTACGGAGTCGCCGCCGTAGTAGCCGACCTTAGCGCCATTCTCCAGACGCTTGTCGCGGTCGCGCAGTTGCAGTTTGTCGAAGCTTTCCGGCGTGTAGTTCATGTCCTCCCGACTGAAAAACACCGCGTAAACACTGCCGCTGGAAGGATCGAACTCCACCACCCAGTTGCCGTCCCACAGGTCCGCCTCGGCTTCCGTCTCCGGATAGATCCAGGAAGCGGCGGAATTCGGGTTATCCTTGTCGTCAGAGGTCACGTAGGCCAGCGTGGTCGGCTCGTAGTTATTATCCTTATCCGCGTCCTTGGGGATCATGTTCAGCTTTTTAACGCCTGTCGTTCCGGTAGGTTGATAATAGCTGTCCTGACCGGCAGCCTGAAGCCGAGTCATCCGATTCTGCACGGCGGAGAAGATCATCTCCGCCCGGCTGTCCAGCTCCGTCTGCCGGAGGTTTTTCTGAATTTTGGAGATCGGGATCATGGCCAAGGCAAACAAAATCACCAGGATCAATACCGTCACCAGCATCTCCATCAGCGAAAAGCCGCGCATATTGTTCCGTGTCGCCTTGTTCTTCATGGGGGTCCCTTTCTCCTCCGGCCTTCCGTCAGGAGGCCACCTCAAAATACGTGATCACCAGGTCCGTCTGCACCAGATCCCGGTCCTGGCCCTGATTGGTCCGGATACTCAGATCGGAGATCTGGTTCATATTCTCGCTTTCGCTCAGGGCGTCCACAATGGCCCGCGCCTGCGCATAGGTATGGGTCTGGAAGCTCATGGTCACCGGCCGCAGAACGATGTAGCTGTCCTGCGTGGTGCTCTGGGAAAAGTCCAGAGAGTAGTCCACCGCAGAATCCAGAATGCGGTGAAGGTCCAGCATGAGCCTTCTGCTGTTGTCATACTGAGGGATCGTCCGCTCCTCGCCGGAGGCCCGGACCTCCTCGATCTTGCGCTGCATTTCCTGCTTCCGCGTCAGCAGGATCAGATCCTGCTCCAGCTCGCTCTGCTCCTGAGAGGTCGTATCCTGATACTGGGCCACCTGATCCTGAATCGGCTCAAAGATCAGCTTGAAGTAGCCCAGGAAGATGACCAGAACCACCAAAATCAGCAGCAGGACCGTTTCCCGTCTTGTCAGTTCCCGGTTCATTCCGCCACCTCCGTTTCCGGCCGCAGATAGATCCTCACGGAGAAGCTCAAAACGGAAGCCGCCCTGTTTTCCTCCGTGGAAGCCACATTCAGCTCCACGCTCTGCACGATGGGCTGCTCCTCCATCACGGCGAACATCTCGGAGATCTGGTCCAGCCGCATATCGGACATCTCCACCTCGGCAGCGTCATCCAGGATCTCGACGGAGAGCACCTTGCCGCGGGGCATCATCAGGTCCTCCACCAGATCCAGCACGTCCCGCCGGGGGACGGTGACCAGCTTGCCCTCGCTGTCCGCCATGCCGTCCAGAGAGCTGCTCCGGTACTCCGCCAACACCTGCTCGTAGTCCGTCAGCTGTTCCTGACAGGCGGTGAGCTGGCTGTGGACCTTTCCGTAAGCGCTCTGGGCCTCGGACAGACGCCGGTACTGCTCCATCACGCCGAACCGGGCCACCAGACCCGCCATCAGCAGGATCACCGCCAGGCCGATCACCAAGGTCAGCATTTCGCCGGTGCGTTTTTCCCGCTTGTTCATATTGATGCCCGTCTTGCTGGGGCATTTGATCATTTTCCGGGGGGCAGCCCCGCTGGGGGCAGGCTCATAGGGGATGGCTTCCACCGGCTGCTGCGCCGGGACGGAGACCTCCTCCCGCTCTTTTTCCAGAATCATTTCAATCCTCCCTCACAGACGCTGCCGATGGCCCGCAGATACAGCCACGGCTCCTCGGCCGGGCGCATCCCCTCGTCCAACAGCTCCTCGCCGCCCCGGACCGTCAGGTTCACCGTGTCGGCCACGGTCTCCCGCAGGGCCATGATGGCCGCGCCGCCGCCGCAGAGATACAGCTCCTTCAATTCCCGGTCCCGGTTGTTGTAGTGGTAGAAATTGACGGCCTTCATGATCTCCACCGCCAGACGGCTGTAAAATTCCTTGGCATACTCCGTTTCCAGCACGCCGTTGAAATTGCTCTGCTTATACTCATGGGCCACATGGATCTCCACGTCCAGCTTGTCGGCAATGATCCGGTCCAGATCCGCCAGACCCATGTCGATCTCCCGGATGCCCACGCACTCGCCGCCCTGCAGGAAGTGCATCCGGGTCACCCGATGGCCCAGATTCACCACGCAGCGGCCGATCTCCGGCGCGCCGGTGCGGCGGATGTGCTCCGCCATCAGCGCGCCGTAGGCACATTCCAGAGGCGTCAGCACCTTCAGCTTAAAGCCAGCCCGGCGGAACATGGCCCGGTAGGCCTCCACCCGCTCCTTCAGCATGGCACAGGCGAACAGATCCATCTCCAAGGGATAGCCGTCCGGATCTCTGCGAACCTCCCGCACGGAATAGTCGAAGAAATACTTGTTCTTCTCCTCCGTCAGGAAATCATGGAATTCAAAGGGCAGATTGTAGGCCAACTGCTGCTCCGTCATGGCGGGCATGGTCACGTCCCGGGTATAGGCATCCGCCAAGGACAGGGACACCGCCGCCCCCGCCCGCGGAATGCCGTTGGCACGGGCGGTATCCCGCAGGAAATCCGCCATAGCGTCCATGGACAGGATGCGCCCGTGGGACACCATGGCGTCCGGCAGCTCCGCGCACACCGACTTTTTCAATTCATTACCGGCAAAATATACCAGCTTGACACTGTGATCGCCAATTTCAAAGCCTACGATCTTCCCCATGTCACGTCCTCGCTTTCTCGATAAAAAGACTCAGGCAAAAAAACCCAGATACCAGTTGATAAACGGCTGTCCCGCCAAAGCGGTGATCCACGCGCCGATGGCGATGGACGGCCCCCACGGGATGGCCTCGCCCCGCCGTTTTCCGGCAAGGCCCCACACGATCCCCACCACGCAGGCCAGGACCAGACACAGCAGGTTCCCTTTCCAGCCGAAAAAGAGCCCCGTCAGAAACAGCAGCTTGATGTCGCCGCCGCCCAGCGTTTCCCGCTGCATCCGCTTGTCCATATAAAGGGACAGCAACAGCAGGCCGCCGGCCACGGTCACACCGCCCAGCGCGCCGTCCAGCCCACGGCGGAGCGGCTCCGGCT
>ERZ827156.3850-NODE-3850-length-12927-cov-4.170758_pt1 | contig 12927 bp, 14 predicted proteins | sample MGYA00519919_ERZ827156 | MGnify/ENA primary metagenome ERZ827156 (study PRJEB31778, sample SAMEA3449269) | human gut metagenome | biome: human gut; feature: human-associated habitat; material: faeces | place: United Kingdom | collected 2010/2012 ... | reverse complement strand
TGGCACTCCGTCGAGGACACGATGAACGGGTTCTTTTCGCCCTTCTCGATCTGGTCCGACTCGCCCGTCAGCTTCGACTCGTCCATCTTCACCTTGCTGCCCGACAGGAAGATGCCGTCCGCCGGCACTGTGTCACCCGCGGACACCTGCACGATGTCGCCAGCTACCAGGTCGTCGATGGGGATGAGCTTCCGCTCGCCATCGCGAATCACGGTCACTTGCATGCGGTTGTTCTCGGCGTTCAGCACGCGGAACTGCTTGTCCTTCTGCAGGTCGTTGATCGCCGACACGTTCAGGCAAACCAGAATGGCGGCAATGATCGCAATGCCGTCGTACCATCCGTCGTCCCAGCCCTCCGTCTTGATGCCGAGGATGATGGAAATCGTCGCGGAAATCGTAAGGAGAATCATCGTGAAGTCGTGCATGCCAATCCAGATCAGGTACCAGTAGGAGACGCCCTTCCTCTCGCTGCGCTTGTTGGAACCGTAGATCTCCTCTCTCTTGGGGTCGTTGGCCATCTCTGTCGTCAGGCCCTAGACGTCATGCTTCCCACGTGTGGCCACCTTCTTCTCGTCCGTGCCAAAGTTCTCCATCAGTTTCTGCACGCCTCCGAACCTGGCCACCGTATCCTTCCCATCGTTCTCAAACTGCCAGTCAAAGAGGGCGTCCTTCTTTGTGGCGGTCGGGGCACCCAGGTCGTCGGGACTCAAGGTGTACATTCCTGCATTCTACGCCTCAAGGCCTTCCAGAGCCCCCACGTCATTCCCTGAATGCACAACGCATATGTTTGTAAGCTCCACATTCTGCTCTTTGCTTTGCATAAAAAGAAAATGAATGAGAAGGATTGGTGACTCGCAAGAACTCGTTCAGCCAATCATTTCTTGACCACACGACTCTTCTCACGGGCGTTTCGCCGTGAAGGAATCTTGGCTAGAACGCGTGCGGATGGCGAGCATACAGCCTCCTTTGATTGCCAATTCACTTTGGTTAGGATAAGGAATGATCCACAAGATCTGCAAGGACTGCTTTCAATCAACCCTTTATACGCTGATCTGACCATCCAGAATGATGGTATCCACTGAGGTGTGCATCTCAAGGGGTATCCAACAAAAAGAAAACACATATAGAAGAAGAATAGGAGTATGTCTTCAACTCTCCGTTTCGGACGGGGATTGGGTCGAGTCTCTCTCCACGCGATAAGGGAGAGTGGCGGTGAGCACAAAGATCCAACTCTACGTCATCACCGCGAATCCCAGCAATAACCTCTGCAAAGATGAGAAACAGTAAAAGAATCAGTTCCTTGCCATAGGCGAACGACATCGAGAAGGTGGTCTCAAGGAGGCCTCTATCGTTGCGAACTGTGGTTGCTTTCGACGTTAGGTACAGTGTGTAGGGGATGCAATACAGGAAATAGACGATTAGAGCGACGGCAAGCGCCAATCGCCACTTTAGGTACTATTCGTGAGCAAACTGTCCTATCCGTACCAAGTCACGTAGCCGTGAATCTGCGCCAAGGTCTGTGGTCAATGGGATCAGCGTTATCCCCAACAAGGGCCACCCCACGACGGACAGCACAGCGATGGCCTACGATGAAGCGAAGAGAGAATGTGCACGGTTTCGACAACCGAAACGACGTGAAGATAGCCCTTCCTGAACAGGATGCTGTCCAATCGACTATTGCGGATCGTATTGTATAGATCTTCCGTTTTAAACACCATGGAGTTCATTTTTGCGCGGATTGCGGTTCATGTCATTCATCCCCACACGAAGACGGAGTCATTTGCGTTTTCTGTAAATTGTCACACCTCATAGATTCAAATTGGTGATGGATTTGGACTTCGATGGTGATGAACACAAATCCGTTTGATTGGAGCCGTGCTTCTGCGAATGAGTTGCTCATAGGATGGTTGAATGATGAGCAGGTGAGCTATCACGGAGCGACTCCGATTTCTCCGAGAGTGACATCTCTGTGGACAGTGATGGGGACCCCTTGCTGAACGAGGTGGTCAGCACGCTGCGACATCGTTCGTCGCACCCGAAGCCGCTCCCTCCCGAAATCGAGGTTACCGACACAGAGAACTGCAACTACTTGAACGACATTGCCGTGTGTATCCTTTTTGGCGTATTCATCCTCCTCTTTTTGCTCTTCACCTCCCGCCGTGCATCTCCTCTTTCTTGCAACAAACAGACCACAATAAATATACCCTTATTCGTTCATCTGCTCGCCCAGCTTCTCAATGTCCCGCAGCTTCTTCTCCTCCTCTCCGTCCTTTGTAAAGTACTCCTCGTCAAAGAAACACAGACGCACGTAGCCATCTTCTCCTCCCGTGATGAAGCTACCTCTCACCCCCACACACCACCCCTACCTCCTGCCATCGGGGCTGAACTGCACGGAGTTCATCGTACCGAAGGAGCCCTTCACGCGACCGATCTCCTCCTTCGACGCCAGGTTGTAAAACAGGCTCTACCCTCACACGCCTCCCGCGCCGCCCACCTCCATCTTCTGCGAGTGCGTGGTCGTCACATCGCGCGCCTCCACACCACCCACCACCACCAGCTGGTTCAGGATGGGTGACAGCGCTGCGCCGTTGAGCGGTCGGTCCGTGGCGAAGCAGCAAACCTCCTCCTGCGTGAACATGTCGAACACCTTCGCCTTCGCGTCCTTGCTCGCCGTCGCGAACAGCGTGCGGTCGTACGACGCCACCAGGCAGGAGATGCTGCCCTCGTGCGCCTTGATCGTCTTCACCACCTCGCCCGTGGCGGCGTCGATCACGTGCAGCATGCCATCCGAATCGCTAAGGATGAGATGGAAAAAGAGCGCCGACCAGGCGATGATCTGCTTGTTCAAGGGCGTCCAGATCAGGGAGAAGATGTTGGTGTGCGAGGACACGACGGACTTGATCACCAGCTTCGGGTCTCCAATGGACTCAACGCCATTTGAAATATCATAGATGTAGAAAATAGGCTACCGATCAATCATCACAGGAATGAAACACGGCTTCTCCAGCGAAAGACATCGTACACAGGCACAGATACTGGTCACCCTCACTCACAGCTAGGCAACGAATGGGCGTGTTGAGCTGGATGACGTTGACGATTTCTCCCGTCAGCACATCCCAGATGTGGCACGTCGAATCCATAGAGGCCGAAAACAGGTACTTCGTGTCGCCTAGCGATTACGAACAGAAAGCGCATCGCGGTTACTTGTCGTATCGAGCTGGAAGACCGCACCACTGTGGCCATTGAAAACACCAATTCTCTCACCGTCCGCCGCTCTCCACATCGTGGGCGTGAAATCCTTCGACGCGCTGAAGAAAACATCCCCATCGGGACTGTACTTCAGGTATGTGATGGCTCTCTCGTGTCCATGCAAAATATAGGGTCTCTACGAGTGATTCGACCCATTTCAACGCCATACCATTTCCTTCCAATTGAGAAACTGTGCCATTCATTGTCATCCATCCATGGCGCCGCTTTGTGTGAATTCCCGTAACACGCGGCTTGGTTTGTCTGTTCATTTATAGCGATTTCTCCCGTATTGAACAAAAAGATCGTCCTATTTTACAACTCTTGGATGCATTCCATCACCCACTGCTTGATCACCCGATCAATCTCCATTTCCACATCGAAGGGCAGATGCTGCGCGTCAATCACCTGGTAGTGTTCTGTCAGGCTGTAACAGTACCGAGCCAGATACCTACACATCACAACTCCCTCGCTCTCCCTGCGTTTTGATAAAGGACTCTCGGAACCTGCACGGAGAGGACTCTCCAGCGTGGCTTTTGCAGGCTTGTATGAAATCAGACACTGTATCGAGCGAGTAGTAGTACTTGGATAGCAGGTAGCTGGTCGCCTCGTCGATGTCTCTCGACAGGGATGAACTCCCGATGGATCGTGTGTAGTGAGAGGCTCTCATCGAACGACTGAACTCCAGGATGGTCGATTCGACGCCCGATTTCCTCGTCGCGAGCTGCATGTACTTCATTGCGTCGTGCGTCTTCACCTGAAACAGGGATGGGTCGTAGTGATAGAGAGCGGCTTTGACGGCTCCCACACTCTCTGCCAGCAGAATGGCGTCAAGCAACTCTTGCCTTGCCGTCTTCACGGGAAGATCGTAGTCCGCGATGCATATCCGTATTTCGTCCTCCTTGGGAATTGGATCGAAGTACTCCTTCGTAAATGACACCAACTTCGCAATATCTCTCTCATAGTCGAAGGTCCTTCCCTTGTCTCCTTGTTGATAGAATTGCGTCGAGTCTATAAAGGCACCTACACAGTCATGCATTTCCGTGAAAGCATACCCTGATGATTCACATGGACAATGGACAAGTTGCTCTTCGACATTGTGACGCCAAAGTAGTGCTTTCGGACTGTACGTTGCTGTATGAACTCACGAACGCACTCTTCCACGCCCACCCGTGAACTCCACTGGGTTCGCGCCAAACACAGCTCGTTCATGTTCTGAAAAGCATTTTTGAACAGAACACTCGAATGCTTTCCCTTCACGAGCAGTTCCATGCCTTTGAAGCAAAATGTGTGGAACAAACAACCCTCTATTCGTTCTTCATTGACACCACGATGCGCAGTTCCTTCAGCAGCAACTACCTCTCACCCCTCATCTCCAAACTCACGCCAATTAAACGCCGCACCGATTCATCGTTGTTCACATGCCACGGGCACCACATGTTATGCTCGCTCGATATATTCAGCTTCTACGCATGATGCTCTCTAATCAACACCACTTGCGGCATGCGCATGGATGCCATCACACACTCCCTCTTCACGGGGCCGTCACTTCCCCGTCTCTCCCTCTTCCCCGTGTCCTCCTCCTCGTCCTCCTGTCCGTCTCCCTGAGGGATGGGTTCGCTGGAGTCATCCGACACGGCCAAGTGCAACTCCTGCAGCTCGGGGTCGCCCGCGTCGGAGAGAGGGAGCACGTCGCGCAGCATGTTGATGGAGTCGTTGCTGTCGCTGTAGCTGTAGCTGTCGCGGTCACTGCGACTGTCGCTGTGACGGTCATTGCCACGGTAGCTGTCATGGTCACTGTCACTGCGGTCATTGCGACGGTCATTGTCATGGTAGCTGTCGCGGTCACTGTTGTCATTGCGACGGCCATTGCGGTAGTTATCACTGTCACTGTCACCGCGACGGCCATTGCCCTGATAGCTGCCACTGTCGATGTCGCTGTCGCTGTCGCTGTCGCTGTCGCTCGAGGAGTGCACATTGATGCGGATGGCCAGCGAGTGCTCCTCGTCCGACGAGCCCACCTCGATGATTCCCTCCTCCTGCGCCGGCAGGTGCGCTGGAGGGCTCCACGACGGCTGCCGGGCGGGCGCCTCCGGTTTCTTCTCCACAGGCTTCCCTCTCGCCAGAGAGGGCTTCAGAGCGGGCTTCAGAGCGGGCTTCGCAGAGGGCTTCACTTCCTCTTTCGCCACTGGCTTCACCGCCACTGGTTTCTTCTCCTCGGGTTTCTTCGCCACTGGCTTCACAGCCACTGGCTTCTTCTCCTCGGGCTTTTCCATTGGCTTCTCTTCCTCCACCGGCTCCTTCTCCTCGGGTTTCTCCTTCACCGGCTTCGCTTCCTCCTCCTCTTCAGTCTTCTCTTCCACAGACATCTCCTCTTCCTCCTCCCGAGGTTTCTCCCCTTCCTTTTCTTCCTCTTCCTGCTTTTCTTCCTCCATTACCTTCACCTCCTCCCCAGGCTTCACTTCCTCTTCTTCTTCAGTCTTCTCTTCCACGGACATCTCCTCTTCTTCCTCAGGCTTCTCCTCCTCCGCAGATGCCTCTGACTCCTCCACCTCCATCTCCTCGCTCTCCGCGAAGTCCTCCAGCTTCAGCTCGCCGCCCATCAGGTCCTTGCTCAGACCCATCGCCGTCCACGCCTCCTCCTCCATCACGTCGCTGTCCTCCGTGGGCTCCTCAGACGCCTCTTCCTTTTCTCCCTCCTCAGACGCTTCTTCTTCCATAGGTTGCTCTTGCGTCTTCTCTTCCGTTGAGACTGTTTCCGTCTTCTCCGCTTCTTTTGGCTTCTCTTCCTCTTCAGCGGGCTTCTCTTCCTCTTCAGCGGGCTTCTCTTCCGCAGGAGCCGCCACTGGGTTCTCTCCTTCCTCCTTTTCTTCTTCAACAGGCTTTTCTTCCGTTGATGTCACTTCAGGCTTCTCTTCTTCCTTCTCCTCCACCATCGGCTTCTCTTCTTCCACCATCTGATTCTCTTTCACAGGCTTCTCTTCTACAGGAACCATCACCGGGTTGTCTTGCTTCTCCTTCTCTTCCTCCATCTCCTTCTCTTCCTCCACTTCCTTCTCCTCCTCAACAGGCTTCTCTTCAGCCGGTGCTATTTCAGGTTTCTCTTCTTCAATAGGCGTATCTTCTTCCACAGCAGGCTTCACCTCTTCTTCCACCTCAATAGGAGTCTCCACAGGCTTCTCCTCCTCGGGAGTCATTTCCGCCTTCTCTTCGTCGGGTTTCTCTTCCTCCTGCTTCTCCACAGGCTTCTCTTCCTCTTGTTCCTCCACCACAGACTTCTCCTCCTGCTTCTCCTCCTGCTTCTCTTCCACAGGCTTCTCTTCCACAACAGGTTCCTCCACAGCAGGCTTCTCTTCCTCCATAGGCTCCTCTTCCATAGGCGTTTCCTCCAACTTCTCTTCCAGCTTCTCCTCCACCACAAGCTTCTCTTCAGCAGGCTTCTCCTCAATCTTCTCTTCTACCACCACCGGCTTCTCCTCTTCAGGCACAGCAACCACAGACTCCTCCTCTGCCATTGCCTTCTCTTCTTCCTCAGGAGTCTCCACAGGCACCTCTTCTTCTTCTTCCGCCTTCTCTTCCTCAGCAAGAGGATGCACAGGCACCTCTTCCTCCTCCTTCTCTTCAGGCTTCTCCATCTCTTCCTCCTCAGGAGTCTTCACGGGTGTCTCTTCCTCCATAACCGTCTCCTCCTCCTTCACAGGCGTTTCCTCCTTCAAGGACATATCTTCCTCCGGCTTTTCCTCCTCCTCCACCTTCTCTTCCTCCACATGTGTTTCTTCCTCCACTTGATTGTCAACCAACACCGCTGCAGGCTTCTCTTCCTCGCTCGACTGCTGTGCAGAAGCAACCAACTCGGGCTTCTCTTCTTCTTCCGGCTTCTCTTCCGGCTTCTCCTCCTCCATCGACTCCTCCTCGGGAATGGCAGTCGATGACGCTGCGCCAGGCTCTTCTTTCACTCCCACAGGCTTCTCTTCGGGCTTCTCCTCAGGCTTTTCCTCAGTCTTCTCTTCTTCAGTCTTCTCCATTTCTTCCTTCTCTTCCTTCACAGATATCTCCACAACAGGCTTCTCCTCCTCCACCTCCATAGTCTCTTCCTCCTCCTCTTCCTCCTTCTCATCCTCTTCCTTCGTCTCCTCCTTCACACCCTCCTCCTTCTCTTCCTTCACTTCCTCCTCTTTCACCTCCTTATTCATGTACCGGTCAATCTGATACTCGCTGAGAATCCGCTCCTTCGACACGTCGTCGGCGTACTTCACTTCGCAGCCCTTGATACTCTACACATCAACACTCCATCCATCTCCAACATCACACAGAGACACATTCAGTGAATTACCGAAATTCCACAAACCAATGTGACGGCCGCACTCCTCGCAGAGAATATCATCGCAAGATCCCATCTTCCATCCGTACAAGGCAAGAAGAATGTGGGTTATCTTCCGATTACGGCTTTCGGGGGAATCATCTTCGGAACCTCCCATCTCTTGCAGATAGGCTTCTACAAACAGAGAGAGAACATTGTTTGCGTTGAGCGAAGAAGTATCAAGGTCAATGGCAAAATCCTACCCGTCATCCCAAACTGCAATGACTACATGACATTTGGAGAAGGAATTCAATCTCTTATCGAAAGCTTCCAGCAAAAGAGTCCTGGGTAGCGTCAAGGGGCTGGTAATCTGCTCGCACCCACAAATGCCATACCACGGGCAGCTCTTTTCGTGTCGGGATGTCAAGTCATGAACATACTGATTCACCACCTCCTCCATCGCATTTGGCGAGAGGGTGTTGCTAATTTGCACAATCACTTTGGCCTTGCATCTACCATTTAGGATGCAATACATCGATTACATTTGACACTGAAGTGTGTTTAAAGCGACATTGATCCATCCTTTGGAGGCGCACTCAACGGGACTCAGTTTCGGCGGCATTGCAAACCACTTGAACACAGTAAACGTGGCTATACATCACACATCCAGCGATAACGCCAAACCCAGTCTTTCCTTGTACTGCGCTCTGTCCATTGGGTTAAAAGGCATAGTGGAGTCTATTCTATTACGCTTTTCTCTCAATCTCATCGCCTACCGTTTCCAGCACTAGGAGTCGAATCCGCCCCCGTATTTGCAAAAATGCTGTTCCAGTTATCTAGGAGCTCCGAAATCCTCTTAATTTGGTCCATAATAACAAACAGTGGTGATTCAAAGAAGAGAGATGGCTCCTTTAGTGCTGCTTATAGTGCTATTGGTTTAGAAAGAGTGTGTTAATGCCATTTATGGGTTTAAGTCTATCTTCAGGTGATTTGCCCTATTTAAGGGTGACTTAACGCGTGTGCTTCGGTATATCACAATTCCAATTGTCCTCTTTCACTTTACTCGCGTGTTACTTGTCTTTTGATGCCTTTTCAATTAGGGTCGTTAACTGTCAAATCTGTCCTAATTGTTGTTTGCTGGAAATAACAATGCAACTGAAGAAACGAGCAAGAGCACCAATATCTAGGCATGAAGGATAGAATAAATGCCCACTTCCTTTGATTCGAACATCAAAGTTGTATTTGAATGCCGAAGGTAGACGCACATTAGAGAGAGAAGGCATATCTAGTCATGATGATACTTAAGTAGTAATGCTCTGTAGAATGATGTGAAATGGATAGGCGAATGACAAACTGCCTGGAACAGTGATGAGCGTTTCGAGTTTGGGCAAGTCTATTCATCATTCTCATTTCATTTCAATCACCTCGCATGATCAGTTCAGATAAAGGGTAATCATTGAAGCACATGGTATACTCACGCATGATGATGGAAGTCAACTCAGGCAAATCTGTTTGTCACAATCCATACATGTCACCCACTTTCAAATACAACACGAGAACAATCATGGAATGCGCCGTCCCCAAGGAACAGTGTCTTCAACTGTGGTAAATCTATTCATCATTTCACTCCAATGAACGAACTCCTCACGATCAATGAGGCATAGCGGAAAACGCTTTGCCACTCCTCATAGCTCCCTATAGAAATCACCTCCAGACAATCATCATTCTCAATCTCACACAATGAACAGTTGTCAAAGGAGTACGGATCAATCAACAGTTCCTTCAGTTTCTTACACTTCTTCACATAGAAATGGCCATCTGATGGAGTATTATTCTTACGGAAACAGCGTTTCCCAATCATTACTCTCTCCAATTCATTCAACCCAATCACCATTAAGTCCTTCAAATTCTCAAAACAATCATCTCCCACTTCAAACACTCGCAGATTGAACATGAAAGACAAATCCAATACACTCCATTCTCTTCCATTACAACTGTTGTTACTCACGATCAGTTCTTCAATGTGATTGTGAAGCAACTGATTCTCTTCACCCAACACCATCTTCTTCTCCATCTCTTTCTTGTCATCCATCCATTCTCCTTCAAATACGGTGTTGCCGTTGCGATCATACTGAATCCCTGTTCCCCAGCGCTTTCCTTCACACCATTCTCCTTCATACTCCACCTTCTGAATGTCAGAGTAGTACCAAGTGCCGTAGCACACATTTACTTCGCCAATCATGAACCCTTCATACTTCTTCTCGCCCTCATTGTCATACAACGCGCCCCAACCACAGGGTTGATTGTTCAACACATCGCCTTCCCATCGCTCTCCATCATCACTCAAATCCAACACTCGAGCATGTTCAATTCCCTTCACATCCTCTCCATTCACTCGCAACAACTCATGCGAGTCAACACTCACTTCGATCACTCGATTCAAACACAACTCTATTACAATGGAAGGGAACTCCTCAATCACCCCTTCATGATACCAGCACAAGCCCTTCTGACGCAACACCAGATACGAATCCTTCACATCCTTCTTCAGTATCCATTCACAATACTCTTGATACTTCATCATCTTCGCCAATGGAGTCAACATTTCATTCCCTTCTTCACATTTCTTCACAAATGGATACTACTCGTCATTCTCATCACATCACACTCACTTCCAGCAACTCATTCGCACTCCATCGATAGTTCACCACCTCAAAACAATTCACAATAAGATCAATCAGTTCTTCTGATTTAATATCATCATCATCAAATTGTGACATATAGGATCCCGCCTTCGTGGGTAAATCATCATGTTCATACCTGGAATATGGCGTTATTCCCGTCATTTCAATCAATGCAATCCCAAATGACCATATATCACTATTTATCTCATACTCTCCTTCAAACACCTCAGGAGCAAAACTGCGAACTCCATCGCAATCATCTTCTTTAATGGAATAACACTCTGCTTGTGTTGTTAGTCCATAGGTACCCAGTTTCAATACACCCTCTTCAGTCAGAAACAGATTCACTGGCCTCACGTCCTATTCACTCATTCTTACTTCAGAATGCTTACTCCATGCATGATGCCTCTCTCATGAAGATAGTTCAGTCCCAATAAACAACCACGAGCGATTTCACGCAATTGTTCCTCAGTTAAGTAATCCTTCTGCTCCAAGAATCGTGAAAAAGAGTAGCAATCATAATTCTCCATTACAATCTACTCCATCAACTCTCCAATGAATCACTACCCACAACTCGTCATCCTTCTTCACAACATCTATATACCTCATAAGATGTTCATCACTGCATTCTTTCAATTGTGTGAAGCGTGATTCGATTCTCTTCACATCCAATCCATTTTTTACTCTTGCCATCAATACAATCTCCTTTGTATTCTGATCGCATGCTTTGTACTCGTCAAATCACCCTCTATGGTTCATTCTCTCAGTCTCTTTCATACCCTTTCCTCTGCTTCCCCAACAATTCACAATCGCCTGTCCTAACCAGACCTCTCATTATGGCTTCACTGGATAGGGTATTCTGATTCTTCCACACTTGACTCTGTTTTGTCAACAAACAATAATAGCGACTGTTTTGTCATTACCGCAATCATCTCCTTGCGCACTCCAGCTGGACAACGGGGCGTAATTGGAGATGAGTTCTTCTCACGAGGACCTTCAGGAAAGGAAACATCTTCATGTGGATAACATCTTCACAAATGGCTTTGTTGCCTACGACAATTACACGAGGAAGTACTCATCCTTCTATGCATTGTCCCTGTTGATTGAGAACTGCAATTGCTATGATGCGGTGAACGAGGTGTTCTCGCGGTTTGTCACGGTGATGGGAAAGGGAGGGAAGAAGAAGTGTGAGGAGAGAGCGAATTCCATACTGAAGGTGCTTAGTGCGGTGGGAGAAGAAGGTGTGTATTACAACTACATTGTAAATGCCATCATGTACGTTGGGTAGTAGATGGGATATGCGGAGATATGCTGGCCTTGGAGGCGTTCTCCAACCATCCAGCGAAGCATTGTTCGGCTCACCACTGCATGTTTGGGGATTGCCAGTGTTGGGGATTGGAGCCTTTCACAGGGCTCTATCAGCAGTATGACCTTGAGTGTACTTGGGGGAAGAGAGCGATTAGCGTGGAAGTATCTCCGCCCTTCTACTCCTCTGAAGCGCAGGACTATTACACGAATGTTAGCTTTGTTGCTAATATGGGGAGTAAGATGGAACGAGTCGACAAGATCAATGCGTTGGAGAGGGAGGCATCTACTGGTGAATAGGATGTTAGTTGCGTACAGTGGTTGGAACAGCGCGAGAGCAGTTGACAGATGTGTACAGACTCCTGAGCCAGTTGCACCGAGAGAAGGCCTTCTTCTGGAAGGAGAGCTTCAAGTCCACTACCATGAATGACATGAACCGTGTTACTCTCCTCTCTCTGTTAAGTGAGGAGGATGCAAGGATAAGACAAATGGAGGAGAATGACGGGGAGGATGGAAAAGCCCTAAGAAGAATCATCGGTGAAGATGACATAGAGAAGGACAGTGTCGGTGTAGTGGAAGTTGAGAAGATCACACCGGTGGAAGAGAAGACCCGGAGTCTCTTGGATTGTATGCATTTCATTCCGAATCTCTTCTACCGAAACCTCCGATACATGAATGGGCTCCTTCCTACTCCATCTGTCATGGCGGATTTACCGGCCTTTTCGGAGTGCATCAATGGTCTATTCAGGGACAAGAATGGACTGCCTGTTGATTCCATGGAAGTATGGAGAATCCCGGAGGAGACTTTGATCTGTGCGATGCAGCGGCCGCGTCAATTCCGTCAGGAGCACGTTGGATTCACATGGGCGACGGAGGACATCATTCTTCCCTCCTACTACGTGAAGCTGACGTGCGAGCAGAAGATCTTCTTCTGTCTCTATCTCTTCAGATGGGTTTTCCAGGACTCTTTGAGTCATCCGTTCATCTTTGCTCTGTCTGAGTGTCTGCAATTGATAGGCCACTTGTATGCCTTCAATCGGTACCCTGAAAGGGCTCTTGAGGCGCAGAAGAGACTCAAGCTCTTCATGGGGGTGATTGAAACGATCACTCCTCCTGGCTTCACGAACACCAGCTGGCATAACGCCATTCACCTCTTCGAGAATACCATCAACGTTGGTACGATGAAGGAGAAGGATGACTTCTTCTGTGAATAACTTCTTGGGTTGCTGAAGAATCAGGCGAGCGGTGGTTGGAACAGCGCGAGAGCAGTTGACAGATTTGTTCCGACGCCTGAGCCGGTTGGACCGAGAGATGGCCTTCTTCCAGTAGCACCTCATCCACCTCCATACGGTGCACCAACAGCACCTCGTCCATCTCCGTACGATGCACCAA
>ERZ827156.3848-NODE-3848-length-12933-cov-5.427396_pt1 | contig 12933 bp, 9 predicted proteins | sample MGYA00519919_ERZ827156 | MGnify/ENA primary metagenome ERZ827156 (study PRJEB31778, sample SAMEA3449269) | human gut metagenome | biome: human gut; feature: human-associated habitat; material: faeces | place: United Kingdom | collected 2010/2012 ... | reverse complement strand
GAACGGAAGAAATGTGTGGTGATTTGTTGGGTGTTCAGTGGTCGTTGATGATCAAGAACAGTCATTAGGGCTTGGTTTGTCGCTTCTGCTTCCATATTGAAATGCAAAAGACTCATGAAGTGATGTAGAAGCAAACACACAGAACATATACACATCTAACCAACAAGGGTGATTGAACAGTACGGAATCCCCTCGCTGAACTCCTCCATATTCCGGCAGTAGTCCGCATTGGACTGCGCCAACTCGCACAACTGTCGTGGAATCGCATCAATGCGATTGACGTGCTCATCCCCAACCACTGCATAGGGGCTGACCGTGATCCACCTCGCTTCCCGGTCGACCACCTTCTCCATCCACATCCTCTCGATCATTCCCTCGTCCTCGAGGCATTCCTTCATCCGCGCCACATCCACTCCGGTCTTGTCCGCACACTCTCGCACCACTATAGTCGAGTCTCCGCCGTCTCTACACGTGATTGCCACCGCAAGTCTCCACTCCATCACGCATCGTGCGAATGGCCAGTAGGCGGAGGGTCGCAGGGTCGACCGTACGGCGCAGGCGATCGCAAACGCCCTGGCGATGTGGTGCTTGGTGTACGGCGTGCGGAACTGGAACTCGCCCTCCACCCGATCGATCAGCACGTCGGTGAAGGGCGTGAGCACCACTTGCGTCTTCTCCAGCAGCCTACGCCTCAGCAGCAATGCACATGCCCACTCCTCGTGACGGCTCACCCACCGCATCACCTCGTCCAGCGCCGGCACGTTGCTCGCGCACTGCGTGTTCAGGTGGATGGCCACCACCGGCGCCTCCACCGGCTCGCTCGCACGGTGCGTGAAGCGCAGTGGCCTTGTCCTGCTACACGCCAGTGGCTTCGTCCCGAACTGCGCACAGATAGCTTGCTGCAGCAGCTGTTCTGGTAGCTTTGATGGTGGTGATGATTGTGATGACTGCGATGACTGCGATGATGGTGTTGGTTGTGATGACTGCGATGATGGTGTTGGTTGTGATGACTGCGATGACTGTGACGATTGCACTGGTTGGGACGCCTCAGATGGCATTGACGACCCTATGGAGAGGCGCTCGCCATTCAGCAGCACGGTCAGCGGCAAGAAGGGACGGAACAGATCTGCGGGACGCTCGGCCGCCCACTGCGCCTCGGGCTCCACCTCAATGTCCACCTCGTCGTCCTCCAGCTCGTCCAGCGCCGCCAGCGCCAGCACCGCCTCCTCCTCGCTCTCGCCCTGCAGCATGCCGACCGCCTCTCGCGTCAGGTTCTGCAGCAGCTCTAGCGGCTGCTCCGACGCCACACAACTCAGCACAGACGGCGCGAACAAACCGCTGCTCTGGGCGCAGCGCCGCACGGCCGTCTTCACGTCCAGGCCCTTCTCGCGCAGCAGACACAGCTGAAAGGGGAGTCGGGAGTGGGCAACCGCCGCACCGCACAAAAACGCCCTGATTCTGTCACAGGCATCGCTGTGGCAGCTCTCACCCAGCTCGGTGCTGGACTGGCCCACCAGCTGCACTGTCACGAACTCCTCAAATCCGCCGCCCGTCAGCGCCAACAGCGGCTCCTCCAGCGCGCTCAGGTCCTCTGTGTCCATGTCGAAGATCACCTGCAGCGTCTGCCGGGGGTGGAGAATCGACCTCCCGAAGGAGCGCAGCGTGGCGGGCGTGTAGACGACGTCGGTGTACTTCCTCCGGATGAACCCGTCGCGAACCTCGCGCTCCTTCTGCTCGCTGATGAGCTGTTGCTAGAGGAGAGGAGGGGGAGAGGAGAGTACAAGCAGTTCGGTGTGATAGTTGAAGTCCTCTTGGCATAAGCGAGGCGGGTTTTGCTTCATGGAGGGCAAATGGCAGATACGGTATTGAAGCCGCAGAAAAACAGAATCCGTCTTCTCTTCTAAACCGTTCAAGTTCATGAACACATGATTATAGAAGAGCTGAGGAATGACCGGGTATTTCTTCGACACATGAGAGTCTCTCAACACAATGAGTTCCCTTGCCATCTATACATCACCGTTAATGCTAATGCAAGAACCTTCTCACGCTGCGCATAGCACTTGTCAATCTCACTGTATTGCAGCGCACCGAAACGCTTACAGATACGATACACCTGATCGATAGTACCGGGACGTCTATCCATCAGAAATAATCCAGATGGTCACGTTTGAATGCAGCGCACGAATTCCTGGGCCAACTCGAAGGAATACTCCCGAATGGCACAGTACTGCAAGAGATTGCGGTTGCATTGCTCCTCTCCCTCCTTACAAACAGCAATACCCCTCTTCTCATCCCACTGCATCGTTCCAGCGGGTATTACATTAATCACATAGTCAGCATGCCTCCTACCATTAAACCCGCCATCCACACTCCACTTCTTGTACACAAGGGGAAACAGGATCCTGTCCAATAGAATAGATGATTTGTCATTGTAGCTCTCCGTAATCGCTGTAAACACGATGGGATTCTAGTTGTCAGCAAACGCATACCACGTACTCCCTCCAATCCCACTACCAACGACAAGAACAACAACAGATGTGGAAGGAACAGCATATTGGTGGAGAATGGCTGAATCCAAAAAGAAGGGGTATTTCCGCAGTTTGCCAAATACAGGCATTATCGCTATGGAAAAGATACAAATCAATTCCTTTGTCGTGAACCAGAAACAGGAGAAACACGTAGATTCAGGGGGACAACGCAATGCGTAGATTCCGCTTCCCCTATTTATGAGCAATGACGAAGAGAAGAAACGTAATGACTGGTGATTGGCATAATGGATAGAGGAGTCTTTTGAGGATTTGAAAAGGGACGGCATGAAGGAAGCGGAAGCAGGCAATTTCGGAAAGGCGTTATCCCTTCTCTCCCATGCTGCTGATATTAACGCACAGGATTACAAGCTGTTTGAGATGATTGCCCAAGTACGCGATTGGATGAATGAGTGATTTGCTAGATTCACCTCATCCAGGGAAGACCCTTCGGCGCTATAAAAGTTGATTTCCTGGGTGATTATGACCGTAGTTTGCTATGCGGAGTATCGGGTTGAAACCGGATTGGTGCGAGGGGTATATTACGCTGGCACGAGCGCAACGCGAGATGGGCGAAGTGCATTTGGCGATAGACAGCTATAAGAAAGCCATTTCTCTTCTGGACACGGCCGAGTCCCTGTCTGAAGAGGAGAAGAAGGAGATACAGAAAGAAGCAAGGGAATTGGAAACGCTTCTCACCGTTGCTTCTTCCCCTTTTGTTCATGCCTAGAACTATAATTCGGAGCATGGCGAGTTGCAGGGAAGGGCACACGTTGTGGCCGATTTGAACGCCCTTGGGAAGGACTATGCTGATTACAGCAGTATGAGAGAAATCTGGAAGGAGGAAATCAAGAACAGCGAAATTGAGTTGGAGGAGAGGAGGGAGCATCCCGAGACGACCCATCCGGACAATCAGGATAATCAGGATATGGACGTGGAACCCACATAATCTGTTTGTTGTCACTGAATTTCACAGAAAGAGGAGGATTGATATGAAGCAGCTCCAAACCATAACTCTCCTTATCTAACACTATAACGCTGTTCCTTTGCACCTACAATGGACGGTAGTGAGCAGCATAGTGACGACTGCGTCGAAAGGGGGAGGGAAGAATCGTTCAGCGAGCAAGTGTCTCCTGTGTCAAATCCAAAGCAAGTTCATAAGAGGGAGGGAGTACAACAACATCTGTTCATCGAAATCCCTGCCAACGATGCCACTCAAGATGTTGGTCATTTGTTGCTTTCTCGTCATGATCATAGCGGAAAAGGAGCCTAAAGTTACGGAATTCGAGCCTGACCAAGGAGGAGGGATCTGGAATCGTGCTGACAACTGGATCCGGAGGGGTTCTGCTTTTTTCCCCTATTCATCGCTAGAACGAACTCTCGTCCGTTACACCGAGAGTGGATGTGTTTTCCAGCGTTGTTGAGAAGCGAACTTGTGATAGAGACTCCTACCACAAGAGCCGAGTGGTTGCTGGTGATCTAACTCATGGATAGGCGTCTCAGCCTGCTCGGGAGCTGCGCGATGTGGATTACTCACTTCGTGACTCAGCCAGTTCCTATATCGAGGCCTCTATTCTCCTGCGCGATGAGCGTGATCTGTTCCGCAACTGCGCGTTGGAATTGCTGGACCTGCTGGGTAGTGACGGCATTACCGCTTCAGAGTAGACAAAGAATCTGCACCCGCCCGTTTCGAAGAAGGAGCGGAGATTTTGAAGTGTGGCATCCTCAAGAAGAAGGCTTCGAAGAATCCGGTGATGCATTGGAAGGAGAAGTACGTGATCATCACCATCGGCAAGCTGATCTGGCTGCCCATCTCCTCGGGCATGCGCGAGAAGGGCGACATCACCATCACCGATCGCATGCGCAAGAAGCAGCACTGCATGAGTGGCCGCTTCGCCGACTCCTCAGCCGTAGTCCTGGACGAGAACACGGAGCCGCGCTGCAGCCTCAACCGCAAGAAGAACGTGAACCACGTGTTCGACGTCATTTACAAGCGGACCTCCCGCGCGCCGCTCGACCTCAACTCCATCGAGCGTCTCGAGGCCTACGTCAAGGCCGTTGCCTCCTCCACCGCCTCCTCCACTTCCCAAGCCATTACTCAGTCCGCCACTTCCCAAGCCATTGCTCAGACGGCACCAGCGGCGGCGGAGGTGGAAACGGCAGGGCCGGAGACGGTGATCGAGAAGCACTTCATGTGCCAGAGCGACGAGGAGCGCGACAGCTGGCTGCGCGCCATCCGGCAGGCACGCCTCGGCCGGTACAACGACCCCACCATGTGGTTCAGCCAGCACACCTTCTCCGCCGTGCGCAACCTGATGGGCCGCGCGAAGACCGTCGACGAGGTGCAGCGCATCCTGGGCACCATCGTGGACGTGCCGCTGTGCATCCCCGTGTACTTCATCCAGAGCATCTCGCAGGGCTGCCGCGGACCCTCGCACGATCCGCAGCTCACGCAGGTGATGCGCGACCTCAACCGCGAGACCGTGGTGCTGGGCGAGCGCACCTTCCAGGCCACGCTCGGCGACAGTGACACGTACGGATTTCCCTCCAAGATCCTGTTCCTGCTGATGGAGAGCATTCGGCGGAAGAACGACCGGCTGATGGCGTCCGATCTGATCCGCTTCGCGCGCGAGGTGCTGCTCCACACCTACCGTAGTCAAACCGGCGGCGACTGCTTCGATGCACTCAATGCACTACTCAACCAGAGCAACCTGGTCATGATTATGCCCGAGCAGTGCGCAGCCTCAAAGAACCCAATCCGCATCGACGTTACGGACACAATCCCCACCGTCTTCGATGTGCCCCTACAGATTCGGAGTCATCCATAGGCCGTGAATCGAGAGGGTCCCTACGTGACCTCGCTCATCGACTCCTACTTCACAATCAAGGATAGAAATCGCTCCAAGGTGTTGTTCCATGTGAAAGCCACAGTGAAATCCGTCATCTGCAAGGATAACACGGATAATCCCTGGACCCTAGAATTGCTCTTTTCAAAGTATAGTGTTTGATATCAAAGAACAACTGCGCGGGCAACTGCATGGAAAACCGCGGTAATGTATCAGATCCTCTTTTCAATTCATCTTTTACTATTCACGACAAAGAGAAGCGTACTCGTTAATAAGAGAACTAGAGCCTCTTCTGTGGATTCATTTGACTCTCGTACACTTCTTGTCCGTGAACTCATTGGGGTAGGAACGCGGTTTCCCTGTCCGTTGAACGTGGCCAATTGTCATGGAGCAATTATTTGCTTTTGATGTTCAACAAGTCTACAATATGGCCATTTCTTCTACCCTCACTTTGAGTCAGCAGGTGTCCATCGGGTGAAGAGAGTCAAAACGTAGTATTATCCTAACAGCATCAATTCGGTCTTTTCTGCTACGAATCATAGTTGTGTGCCCTTTTCATTATTCCTTAACGGGTTCCGTGAAATTAGTAACATTAACACGTAGTCTCTTTACGCAAATGAATTGCAGCTTAGAGGTGTATGTACTCTCTCTATTGTATATCGAGAGATTCTGCAAGCACCATCTAAAATTTGTGAACGTGTACTCTATAAAACAGGTCGTCCTTGCTTCGTAGCGCTTCTTACTGTCATTCACACGTAGTGTTATTGTGGCACAAAAGTTTCATGATGAATCTTGCTACAAGAATGATTTCTACGCAAAGCTGGATAGTTTATCACCTGCTGAGGTAAGTTGTCTTGAAGAAGACTTTCTTCGGTGTATCGATTATTCTCTCTACGTGCCGGCTACGGAATATGCACAGTTTTACAACAACTTGTGTGTTGTACTCAATGCTTCTTTTTCTGCAATACGTTCCTCCTCCTGTTGTGCGTCACTCCTAGAGGGAAGCTATTTGCCTCCGCTGGATATTCGTGAAGACAGGAATGGATGTTCCCTATCCTATCTGTCTTCATCTCGTGATGCGGCTCATTGCACCCAGTACAGCCATCAAAAGCATTTTCAGACTCAATTTGCCATGCCTGTTCCTATCGCTATGGCAAGTGTTCCTTTTTACCCCATTACGGCAGTATCGCCTAATTCCTACTACTACTCAGTTCGCGACTCCACTGACGATTACACACCCTGCAGCATGGACTTATCGCCTCAGTGGACTTCTTCCTCTTATTCGCCCACTTCTATCCATTACTCTCCCAGCAGCTGGAATACCGTTCCTCAATCGAATTGCATCCCTTGTTATTGTATGCCAGTTAAGCCCCTGCTCCCCGCCGTTTGTATTCCTATCATCCCCTCTCTTTACCCCTATCCGATTACTGTCAATCCCTGCTCTCCTCACTACTATAATGAGAAGTGCACTGTCTGCAATTAACTGTCACTTTGACAAGGATGTTGTGTTTCTCCGTACTGGATGTATGTCATTCAATGGTGCCATTGGTATTCTTTGATATCTATTACTGTGTATGGAATACTCCTATTTTATAGTGGAACGCTTGTTTGTTGAAGACAATGGACCGATTGAAGGGAACCGCGGGAATTCTCCGATTTGCTTTCTTCTCCTTCGCCCTTCAGAAACGCAATATACGCAGATGTTTGCTAGAATTATTCGCAAGTTCCCCGCTCAGAGACTCACCAGACTTGTCCATGAGGAGGCTGCTGCCGCTGAGGCCGCTCCCAAGATGTTTGGAGTTTGAGCGCACGCCGTTACGTAATTCGTAGGGAAAGCACCCCAGAGAGGAGTGGGAAATCCCCGTGTACGTGTTTATGGTCGGTGGTATCGTTATGGGTGTCGTCGGCCTGTGGGCGCAGAAGAATACTAGCATCATGAGCTGGGCCCGGGATAAAGCTCAGAAGAAGCTGGAGAACTAATGACAGGGCGTCCTGCTCGTATTCCTCACGGCACTTGGCTTATCGTTAGATTGCGGGAGCCTCGATATCCGAAACAGTTTTGTGATTCGTCAAATGCAATTTATATAGTCCTGCTTCTTGTTCGCAACAAACAATCCTAATCAGACTCATCACCCAGTATCTGGTCAATTTCCTCAAAAGTCATGTTCAGACTCTGCAGACAGGAACGTAGCTTCGCCAGGTTCTCTGGCGTATTCAGCGAATCGGATAGGTCCTCGTATCCCTTCCTCTTCCGCATCAGCCTCGACACCATTCGCGCCACGCAGCGATACTCCTCATTATCTGTCATGGTATTCAAAAACAGCTTCTTGAGTAAAGACTGTCTTCGCGTTGTTAGGCATAGCCTCGAGTACCCATCCACAGGCTTCTGCGATCGAGATACAGGTAATTCCGGCAGATCCTTCCTCCTCTGATTCTTCGCGGAATGCTCGCACAGTTCAGCGATTTCGTCGATAGAATAGTAGTTCGTCACATCGAATAGGCCCAAGTCCTCCTCCGACGGCGTCCGACTCTTGCGCTGCTCCTTGCCCTGTGAGAACAGCGTCTTCAGCAACGGGTTCGCCACCACACTGCCGTCATTCGCTTCCCGCACAGACTCCCTCCTTGGCACGGGTGGCGGGATGTCCCCCTTCCCCCCAATTTTGAACTCGCAGGAGCCCGGTCGGTCGGACCCCATCAGCGCGTGCTCCGCGTCGTCGATCACGCAGGTGTGTGTTAGCTGACTCAACTTCTGCCGCAGCGTCGCGCTGATCTCCTGCTCCGCCGCCACGCTCTCCTGCCTCCGCTGCCGCGCCAGCCGGTCGTACTTCTCGATGTCCTCCTCGTTGAACAGCGCCAGCCCCAGCATGCGATTCGACAGCAGGTACTCCTCCGTGTTCTCCGCCTCGATGCTGCGCGGCGGCAGCTTCTTCAGGTACTCGCGGCACTCGCGTGTGAGCGACGAGCACCGCGCGGAGGGCGAGATGCGCAGCGACGACAGGTGCTGCGAGTAGACGAGCGAGCGGCGGCCGAGGAGCGAGCCCTCCACCTCGCGGCCCTTGTCACTCTCGCGCACGAAGAAGGCGGAGGTGGTCTCGGTTGGGTGGGTGGGAATGGACGTCTCAGCGGTATGTTCGGTAGTGGCAGCTGTGTTCTTGTTTGTGATCGTCGGTTCTTCCTTCTTCCCTACCTTCACTTCTTCTTTCTTCTCCTCCCTCGCCTCCTTCACTTCTTTCATTGCCTCCTTTGCTTCTTTTGGCACCTCCTTCACAACAACAAGCGGCTGACATTCATCTCTCTTCTCGTGACACGGCGACGACGCCTTCTCCTCCAGTGATGGCACATCGCTCGACGAGGGGAGGAGGAAGAGGAGATGGCCGCTGCGTGCTGCGACGAGGCACTCGTCAATGGAATAGAGAGTGGATAGAGGAAAGGGCATGCGAGTGTGAACCAACTGCTCGAACGAGCGAGGGTCCCAGACGATGAAGTCATTTAAGTCCGTCACAGCACAGATAAAGGAATGAAAAAGGACGAGATTCGTGATGCAGGATGCGATGTGACTCAAGGAGGCAACGATGGACTGGCTGTGATAATCGAACACCTACAATGAAAAGAGGACGATGGGCAAACGGAAAGAAGGTAACCATCGTTGGAATGGAGAACGAGATATAGAAGGCTGCCATGTGCAAAACACCGAACACATGCATCTCCAACAGAAAAGCGCTGAATGCTCTCAATCTTCATCGACTCCTTAGAGGAATCACGGAAGGAGAACAACTACTGTTAAACAGAATCGCTGTTACAACATAAATGTCCCCAGATGTACCCACGATGGTAAGGAAGTCGTCAATGAGAAACACACCGACAACTGGAAATCCGAGCAAATACGGGTCCAATATCAGCTTCCCCGCAATATCATAGATCTACACATAACATACAATGGAAAGGATTGCATAAAGAACATTATCCTCAGTTATACACAGCACATTGTAATTCAGCAGATAAGCGAGTGTGATCCTTGATTTCACACTCGCCCGAAATTCGCAAAACACATCCTTCGTCCCGATATCATACACCTATGCTCAAAACCAGAAGGAGCACGAACACAAATGATATTTTCACTCGTTGAGCATATCAACCACTCTGAGAACACGAACATGCTTGTAAAAACACCAGAGGAAGAGTGAAATAGAGAAGACACAGCTCCTGTGTCCAAATCAATACACTAGTAGTGAGCACAATGATCCATAATCACATTGATGGACGCAGAATGATCCAACAGCAGCAAAAGCGAATTCCACCTCCGGATACAAGTAACGGCATTCTCTGTCGCCAAAGCAACGTCCTTTTCAATACTTACGGCTCCATGTGTCATGACAGTTCCGAAAAGTGTCAACGACACGACTCCCAAAAACGGAGAGAAAAGTGACGTTCAGCAAACAAACAAATGTATCATCTAGAATACACTCACTCATCATCCTCCATCTTCGGAGCAAGATAGAAGCACAGAGCACCCAAACCCTCAATCTCATAATCAACCTTCAGAGGCATATCATTCGTCAGTGTCAGCTTCACACTGTTCGACAACGACGTCGCCTTCGTGAACATCGACAAATACCGAAGAGCAAACTTCTGCTCGATCACCTGCTTCATGTCGATCTTCACATCGTTCTTTCCATCCACACTCTCGCTCGGACGGAGCATCACACTTCCCTTACCCACATCGCCCTCCACACTAAACCGAACTCCCTCCTTCGTCACACTTATCGCACACGAATCGCCCAACACACTCAAGTCACGACACAGACGCTGGAACTCGCCAGAACTCATACTCAACGTCGCTTGACACTCCTCCTCGGGAATCTCCAAGTGCTCCGCCTCCAACTCGATCAACTTCAACTCAAAGTCACTGATGCGATCCGCATTCTCGTTCTCGAACACCAGGTTAATCACGTCACCCTCGTCCTCCGCCTTCAGCGTTATCGTATCGTTACCGTCAGCACACTTCAGGATCTTCGCCAACGAACCCATCTTCAATCCCATCGTCAACGCCTTATCACAACGGAAGTGGGCAAATCCCTCCTTACGCAACACCAACGTGATCAGAGTCACATGGGAAGAATCCATCGCCTACTCCATTACCCACACACTTCATACAACACCTGAACGCTAATCTCCGAACCAGTGCACTCGAAATTCGCATCACTCACAAGGTCCTTCATCGCGTCCACAATCAGCTTGAGAACACTGCCCTGGGTCAGTCTGGCCTCGAACATCCTTTCTCTACACGCTGTGAGAGGGAGAGTTTGCTGGGAGACGAAGCATCCAATCACCTACAAGAGGGTAGAAATAGAAGTGTGAAAAAGGAAAAGTATGGAGAGGAGAATCAAAAGCGCGGCAGATTTGGCGCCATTTCAAGTTCTCTCCAACAAACATCACAACCACCATTCTCCATTTTCAATGCTTGGATCTTCTTCCACTCACTCACCTCCTTCTCGATTGCCTCCGCTTCTGCCTCCGCTTCCTCCAACAACAAACGACCATCTTCTTCGTCACCAAACCCATAGTATGCGGGAGTGATGCTATCGTACAGCTCATACCGTCCCTTCTTCGGAATCTACTCCTCACATCCACCAACCACTCCCACATCTTCAGGCTCCTTCTTCAACAACAACTTCACTTCGGGCAAGTTCTTCGCCGCTCCATAGTATCTATTCATTATGCTTGAGGTGTAAACATCACTTATATGTATTACTTCCGCCGATAAACAACGCAGAACCAGGATCATCGTCACCAGTGTTCTGATCGGCCGCGTCCAATATCACTCCACCCAACTCACGAATACGGTGCTCCCAGTGACCTCGTGAACGAACCAATCGGTTCACTTCATCGTTCAAATCACGAATTGTGTTTTCAGGAAGATTGGCTACTCATTACTCACACAACACCACCACATACGATTTTGGATTTGACTCAACTTCTTCTCCAACTCTTTCACCACATCTTGACGCCAGTATAGACATTCCGATGCCGTTTTACACTCATAAGCAGACAACGGTCGGTGACTATTCGTGAAGAAATACCGAGGGGAAATACGCAGTCTGGCCCAAACGCATCCTGTGCTTCGCCGTTATCCATTTGTTCATCAGATTGTGCGCCTTCTCCTGTGATCTCGCCATACTAACTTGTTATGAAGAATGGGGAGAAAGAAAGTGAGTGTTTCGTTGTATGGGATTCCATTCCTGTTGATGGGATGATGAATAGAATAGGATAAGAATGTGTAGTGAAATGGAGTGGTTATGAATGGGATTGGTTTGTGAGAGTGTGTTTTGAGGAAAGGGGAGTGAATTTCATCTCTATAGAGTGGAATAGAAGAATTCAGATGGAAAGCGTGAGTTATGGATCTCCATTCACTCTCTGAGTGTTCTGTGAAGTAGGAATGTGTTGTTCACTCCATCCCATCATGCTTTATCAATCAAACATGAAAGAAGGAATAGTATGTGAAGTGTGTTGTTGAGTATGGAATAACATCCATTCACTTTATCACAGAATATAGAATGAATTGGATGATGAATCACATGCACTGATGTGAGAATCACTCTTGTCACAGAAACGACACATTGAAATGCTGATGGGATACTGGATGGAATAGTCGTTGTATTGCCTCCCACAAGAAGCCTCTTCGCGTTGATATCTTCGTTACGAATTGTGTACTTGTTTGTTGTGAAATGACTTGTGGGTGATGTATGGAGATGAAATCGACTATTGGAAGGAGTGTTAATAAAGAGTCCGTGTGTTGACAGAGTGTTCACTCTGGTATTCTCATCGTCTACATCATAGAATAGGCTTGATAGTGGAAGCAGTTGGAATGGAATTCCAGTCACAACCAAAATCGGTAGGAATTGTGTCAGAAGTAACTGATGGTCAGAATCTTTCTTTACGTAACATGGCGTGTCCTTTATGCATTGTGCTTTTCTTGTTTGTGATTTGTGATGAATAATGGAGCGAATGACGAGTAGCAAGTGTGTTGGGATACAGTGGGTGTGATGAGGGTTTCATGGAGGTCCATTTCTCCAGAGTGTCTGGCGATGCTATTTGTCAGGTGCGTCTGAGTGATGAGATGATGAAAACGGACGGTTTGGTGTTGGTGGAGAAGTTCACTGCCCTGCCCAAGGCCTACTGTCTGAATCCTGGCTACTACTACGTGGGTTGCAATGGTCCCGCTGTGGTGAACGTGAAGTATCTGACCTACGAGAAGGATCACGACCTGACCGCTTCTCCCTACTACAAGGTGTTGAAACTGGATCAGATCAAGGAGGAGTGGACCACCGTTCCTTCGGGCGCCAACAAGCCCGACTTCGACAAGAGCAAGCCCATTACCGGCAAGCCCGCCTACCCTGCTGACCCCACCACCAAGGGTTCTGACTTCACCTGCGATCAGGCTGGTTATCTGAGTTATCTGCGCAAGTGGGATGAAAAGATGAAGTGCACGTCCCGCGATGTGAACTCGGAGGAGTTCCAGAAGCGTCTGGAGTACTTCATCGACTCGTGCGAGAAGATCCACG
>ERZ827156.3845-NODE-3845-length-12944-cov-3.346264_pt1 | contig 12944 bp, 10 predicted proteins | sample MGYA00519919_ERZ827156 | MGnify/ENA primary metagenome ERZ827156 (study PRJEB31778, sample SAMEA3449269) | human gut metagenome | biome: human gut; feature: human-associated habitat; material: faeces | place: United Kingdom | collected 2010/2012 ... | reverse complement strand
AAAAGAGGATGTGTTATATTTTAGAAATAAAATATTAAAAAAAGAAATAGAAGATTTGAAAAAGCAAGTATATGAAACTAGTAGTAATATTTTAAATGATAATAAAATAGCTTATGAATATGTTAGTTACATGTATGATATAATATTTGAATTTGATAAAAAATATAGTAAATTAAAACAAGATGATGCTTTAATAGACTTTAATGATATTGAGCATTTAGCTCTAAAATTACTTGTAAAAAAAGATGAAAATGGTAATTATGAACTTACAGAAATAGCAAAACAAAAAAGAAGTGAATTTGAAGAGATATATACTGACGAATACCAAGACACAAGTATGGTTCAAGAAACTATTTTACAGGCTATTTCAAATAGTAATAATAGATTTATGGTAGGTGATGTAAAACAAAGTATATATAAATTTAGACAAGCAATGCCAGAGATTTTCAATGAAAAATACAAAAATTATGAAGTAAATAATGCTGATAGTAAAGGCAGTGTAAAAATTTTACTAAATAAAAACTTTAGAAGTAGAAAACAAGTAATAGATAGCATAAATAAAATATTTGAAAAGATAATGAGTGATAAGGTAGGAAATTGTAATTATTCTGAAAGTGAAAAATTAGAGTTTGGAGCAACTTTATATGAGGAAGACAAATCTTTAGACTATAGAGCAAAAATTAATGTAATAGATTTAAAAGATGAAGAAGAAAGTAACAAAGAAAATAATGATGGTGATGCGTATTTATCTGAACTTAAAAACTTTGAAATAGAAGCTAGAATGGTTTTAGGAGAAATAAAAAATATTGTAGGAAAATTTAATGTTTATGATGTAAAAGAAAAGAAGTTTCATAAAGCAAGATATAAAGATATAGTTATTCTTTTAAGAAGCATTAAAGATAAGGGAATGATACTAGAAAATGTATTAAAAGAAAATGGAATACCTGTATTTTGTGATGTTAGCTCTAGTATATTTGAAAGCGATGAGATAAAACTTGTTTTATCTTTACTTAAGGTAATTGATAATCCTATCCAAGATGTGTATATGGTAAGTGTTATGTATAGTATAATTGGTAATTTTACTTTAGATGAAATGCTTGTAATTAAATCACTTGCTAATAATACATGTATGTATAATTCTCTTTATATCTCAAGAGATATATTAAAAGATAAGTTAAAAAATACAAACATAGAAGTTGATAATAAAATACTATTGCAAAAAATTGAATATTTTATAACATTCTTAGAAGAATACATAAATATAAAAAAAATATATTCCGTATCAAAAATCATTTTAAAATTGTATAAAGAAACAAATATATATAATGAATACTTACTTGAAAAAGATACAGCTAAAATGAAAAAAGCCAATCTTAACTATTTAGTAGACATAGCTATAAATTATGAAAATAATTTTGATGGTAGTTTATCTACATATTTAAAATATGTAGAAAGCTTAAAAGATAAAGTAGATAGTGGTAGTGCTACAGCAAAAATAATTTCTGAAAATGAAGATGTAGTAAGAATAATGACAATACACAAATCAAAGGGCCTTGAGTTTCCTGTTGTTATGTTATGTGATACAACAAGAAAATATAATATAAGGGATACATCAGATACTATAGTTATGGAAAGTAGTCTTGGAATAGGAGTAAATGTTGTAAAAGAGGATTTAAATATAACATATCCATCTGTTATAAAACAAGCTATAAAAAATAAAATAGTAAAGGATAGCAAATCTGAAGAATTAAGAATGCTTTACGTTGCACTTACTCGTGCTAAAGAAAAACTTATAATATTTGGTACATTGAATGATTACGAAAAGTTTATTCAAAATCAAAAAATAAGTATAGAAAATGGTAAGGTAAATTACAAAATTGTAGAAAAAAATAGTGATTATTTTTCAAATATTTTACTTGCTATTTCAACTCTTAATGATAGTGAAAAAAATGAGTATTTTGATGTAAATATACTAAATAAAAGCAAAGTAATAGAAAGTATAAAATTAAAAGATAAAAATGAAAGAGATACTAAAAATTTAAGCTTAAAAATGAATATAGAAAATTTTTTAAATGGAAAAGATGTTGATAATGTAAAAGTAAAGGAACTATCATCTATTATAGAAAATAATCTTGATTTTAAATATAAATATTTAGATGATGTTAATTTACAATCAAGAGTTAGTGTAAGTGAGTTAAAAAGAAAAGAAAATAATATAGATGTTGAGGAATACTCATTTGAAATTCCAGAATGTATAAATGAAAATAAAATACAAAGTGGAGCAAATTATGGTACAACAATGCATAAAATGCTTATGTATATTGATTATAATAAAATTAGTACTAAAGAGGATTTACAAAAATATATTGAAAATTTAATTTTTGATAATGTAGTAAAAAAAGAAAGTATAACTTCTGATATGATTAGAAAAATATATAAATTTTTAAATTCTAAAATTGGTAAAGAATTAAAAGAATGTAAAAAAATAAATAAAGAAAAGGAGTTTATACTTGTAGATAGTAAAATTTCAAATAGTCAAATACAAGGTATTATAGATTTATATTATATAAATCAAAATGGAAATATTACACTTGTTGATTTTAAAACAGACAATTTGGAAGAAGAGGAAATGTTTATACAAAAATATAATATACAACTTGATATATATAAGAGAGCTCTTGAAAAATTGACAGGAATTAGTGTTGAAAAAACATATATATATTCATTTAAATTAGGAAAGGAAATAGAGATAAAATATGAGTGATTATAATAATAAAGATTTGATTCATATAAAAAATGGAAATTTTGAATGCCTAAAATTTAGAATATTAGAAAAATATAGTGATAAAATAACTCATATGATAACATTAAGACATGGTGGAGTAAGTAATGGAGTATATAGTAGTTTAAATATTAGAACTGTTGGTAAAGATAATATAAAAAACGTATATAAAAATTTAGATATAATGTGTAAAAATATGAAAATAAAAAGAGATGATGTGTATAAAGCAAAGCAAAATCACACTGATAATATTTTAATTTTAGATAATGATAATAAAAAAGAGTATAATTTTAATAATTTATCAGAGGAGTGTTATGATGGCTATATAACAAATAAGAGTAATATAAATACTCTAGTAACTACTGCTGACTGTAATCCAATAATTATATATGACCCTGTAAATAATATATTTGCAAATGTTCATAGTGGATGGAAGGGAACATTAAAAAGAATATCCAAAAAGGCTGCAGTGATTATGCATGATAAATTTAATTCTAAATTTGAAGATATGATTGTATGTATTGGACCTTCAATTAGAAAATGTTGCTTTACAAGCTTAGAAGATGAATTCAAAGATAAATTTGTAGAGGTATTTCATAATGAAGATGAATATATAACAAAAGATAAAGATGGAAAATACCATTTTGATCTTATATATGTAATTAAAAATGATTTAGAAAAGCTTGGAATAAAAGAGGAAAATATAAAAGTGGCAAATATATGTACATGTTGCAATGAAGAAGATTTTTATTCCTTTAGGAAAGCTACAATGAGAAATGATGATGGTTACGCAACATTTGCTACTATTGTTGGATTAATTTAAAAGTTGCACAGCAAAGCAATTAAAAGTTGCACAATGAAATAGTTAAAAATTGCACAACAAAATGATAAAAAAGTGCACAATGTGTTGAAAAAATCTAAAAAATATGTTAATCTATATATAGAGGTGATAAAATGCCATTAACAAAAGCAGGCTACAAAAAGAGATTAGTTGATAAAGAAATAGAAGAAAATTTGAAAATTTTTGGTGCATTAAGTATTGAAGGACCTAAATGGTGTGGAAAAACGTGGACAGCGCTTAATCATTCAAATAGCGTAGCCTTTTTAAATAATACAGAGGATAATTTTAGAGAAAAACACTTAGCTGAAATGGACGTAAACTTAGTATTAAATAAGGAATTTCCTGAAACGATTGATGAGTGGCAGGAAGTACCTTCAATTTGGGATGCAGTTAGATTTAAGTGTGATCAAGATAAAAATAAAGGAAAATATATTTTGACAGGTTCAGCTACTCCTGTAACAGATAAAATACACCATTCAGGTGCTGGAAGAATATGCAAAATAAAAATGTATACTATGTCATTATATGAATCTGGGGAATCTAGTGGTGATGTTTCACTTTTAGAGTTATTTAAGGGGAAATTTACGAATAAATTAGTTGAAAAAACAGAATTTAATAAATTAGCTGATCTGATTGTTAGAGGAGGATGGCCTGAGGTTATCGATCTGGATACAAAATCTGCTATGAAAGTAACAAGAAGTTATATTGATGCAGTATTAGATAAGGATATTATTGAAATTGATAATATAAAAAGAGATAAAAATAAAATGGAAATGTTACTTAGATCTCTTGCAAGAAATGAAAGTTCTATTTCAAGTAACAGTGTTCTTGTTAAAGATATATGTGAGTCTTCGGATGAAAATGAATTAATGATTAGTAGAAACACTGTATCTGATTATTTAAATGTCTTAAATAGATTACACTTGATTGAAAATCAAGACTCATTTATGTATAAAATTCGTTCAAGATCAAATGTTGGAAAAAATCCTAAAAGGCATTTTACTGATCCATCTTTAGGATGTGCAGCACTTAATATAACACCTGAAAAACTAATGAACGATTTAAATACGTTTGGGTTATATTTTGAAGCGTTATGTGAGAGGGATTTGAGGATATATGCTCAAAATATAGGAGCAAAATTATATCATTATAGAGATAATGTTTCTGGATTGGAAGTAGATTCAATAATTGAATTATCTGATGGTGAATACGGTGCTATAGAAATAAAACTAGGCTCAAATATGGAAGAGGAAGCAGCAGATAATTTGAAGAAATTTTATAACTTAGCTGAAGTAAAACCTAAATTTATGTGTATTATTTGTGGGTTATATAATGCTGTTGTAAAAAGAAAAGATGGAATTTACGTTTTACCTATTACAGCATTAAAACCATAAAAAATATAAAATAATACTATTTACAAAACTAGACAGGAAATTAGACTGTCTAGTTATTTTTTTTTGCTAAAAAAATGATATAATTATACATATGGCAAAGATAATAAAATATATAAAAAATCATAAAATAATAACAGTAATTTTTAGCATATTACTTATTTTATTTAGTGTAATTTTTAAAGTATATAAATTTAATTATAAATACAAAATTACAGAAAATACTAGTAGAATTGAAGTGGTTGTAAAAGAAATAAATAGTGTAAGTGAAGATAAGATATCATATTTAGTAGGATATAATCGGTGATAAATTTTTACTAAATATTTACAAAAATAAATATTCAAAATCAGATATAAATCAAAATTTAAGCAAGTATGCAGAGTATAAATATGGAGATAAATTAAGCTTAAGAGGAAAAATAAGTATTCCAGAAAAACTAGGAAATCCTTATGAATTTGATTATAAAAAATATTTAAACTCAAAAAATATTATAGGAACAATAACTACCTATGATGTAAAATTGTGCGATGTTAAAACGGCAAATATATTTGTAAAAATAATATTAAATTTTAAAGATAGAATATCAAATAATTTAGAAAGGGTAATGCCTAAAAGAGAATATAACTTATTTAAAAGTATGTTATACTCAGATGATAAATTCTTAGATGAGGATATTAAAGAAAATTTTGAAAAAAGTGGACTTAGTCACCTTTTGGCAGTATCTGGTTCTAATATAGCGATACTCATGTTTGTTGTAGCATATATTGTAAAAAAACTAAATAAACAAACTTCAGTGATTTTTTGTATCATTGTAACCTTTGTGTTTTGTGTATTTTGTTCATTTGAACTTTCAATTGTAAGAGCAAGTCTTTTTTTGGTAATAACTAATATTTCAAAAAAACATGAAAAGAACATTAATACATATTTTAAAATTTTTCTTTCTTTTTATTTTATACTAATATATAACCCTTTTTGTATATTTAACATTGGACTTTTAATGTCATACATATCAGTAATTTCAATAGTTATGTTTCAAACTCAAATCTTAAGTTTTATTGATAATAGAGTAAAAAAATTACTAAGAATACAATATACAAAACCACATAAATTAAAAAAATTAGTATATAACATTTTTTGCTTTTTTACATATCCATTTTCTATTACTTTAGCAGTGCAGTTTTTACTTTTTCCAATTCAAATATATTTTTTCAATTCATTTTATATTTCAAGTTTTATTTCAAATATAATAATTTCATATATAGATAATATATTTGGAATAATGGGCTTTTTAACTATTCTTTTGTCATTTATTCCATATGTATTTGAAATTTTGGCAAATACAACATTCATTATTCTTAGAGTCATTATTTATATTTCTAGTTTCGTTGCTTGCTTTTCAGAATTTAATATAAAACTTGCATCCCCAGATATCATAACCATAATTTTATACTATTTTCTAGTTTTAAGCATTAATTATAGCAAATATTTAAGTCTAGTTTTTAAGATAAAATTTAGAAAAATTATATCTAACATTTTAAGTTTTGGTTATATTTTAGTAATTTTATATATTCAAATATTTTATGTATATACTAATTATTATTCAAATTATGCTATATATTTTAATGTCGAACAGGGAAATATGGCATTTATTAGGTATAAAGGTACAAATATTGTAGTTGACATGGGATCTACCAAGGAAAATTTAGTTTCAAGTATTCTTTTAAATTATTTAAAAAAGAAAAATATTACAAAAATAGATGCAGTACTTCTTACACATTTTCATACAGATCATATAAATGGTTTAAGTGAAGAGTTATTAAGCAGCATTGATGTTTCAAAGGTAATATATTCGGTTCCAAAGGAAGAACAAAAAGAGTATTATGAATTTATAAAATTATTGAATAAAAATAATGTTGCAAAAGTTGAAGTTACAAGAAATGATGAAATAATTTTAGGAAAAATAAAAATTAAAATATTAAGTCCAGATATAAATATAAAAATTAAAGATGAAGATGTAGCAAATGCAAATAGCATTGTTGCAACTGTTATAACTGGAAACAAAAATTTAATGTTTATGGGAGATGCTACTAAAAGAACAGAGGAAAACATTTTAAAAAATATTAAATTATTACCAGATAAAATTGATGTATATCAGGTTGGACATCATGGCTCAAAAACTTCAAGTAGTGATAAATTTATTGAAAATCTAAATATAAAAGTAGGAGTAATATCATCTAAGAAAAAAGTATACAATCATCCGTCAGAAGATACACTAAAAACATTCAAAAATCATAATATACAAATAAAAATAACTGAAAAAAATGGGGCATATAAAATTAAAATTTAAAATTGGTATAAATTTCTATTTTTTACAGATTATAATAAAAAGGTGATGATATGAAAAAAAATATTTTGTATAGATTTTTAGTGTTTATTGTATTTGTATTTTGTTTAAGTTTTGGAATATATGTAGGTTTTAAGTATACGAAAAATGATGAGAATCTAACTGATTATACAGAAACTACAGCAGAGGAAGAGGAAATAAAAAATGACGATACAACACCAGTAAGCACTAAGACATATGATATTGAAGTTATATATAAAGATGAGTATATAAAGTGTGGTCATGTTATTGAAAATAAAAATACTATATATGGAACAACAATAGAGAAGGTAAAAGATGAAGAAAATAATAAACAAAAGGATAATGGAAATATATATGAAATAGAAGAAGAAAGTAATGAGAAGATTGTATATTCTAGAAAGATAGAACAAAATTGCCCAAATCATTTTTTAGTAAAATTAGAAGATGATGAAATTGTAATATCTAATATAGTAGATGAAAGTGCAACAATGGTATATAAAAAAATAAAAGTTGATTCGGAAACATTAAATCCAGAAATGTTAGAGGAATTAAATCAAGGAATAAAGGCTAATAGTAAAGAGGAACTAAATTTAATTATTGAGGATATTGAAAGTTGATATTGACAGGTGTTCAAAAAAATGGTATAATATTATCGTTAGTTAATAGAAACCATAATTATAAATTAAGAAGGGGAGTTAAAATTATGTTATTTTTTCAGTTAGTTCGTCCGTCAGATGATTTTATCACAGTACCAAATGAACTTGTACTTGCTGATACCAGCACGAAACGGATTGTAAAATCTATTTCTTTTATAGGTGCGGTAATTGAAATTTACTATAAGAAAGTAAGAAGACTTTATCCTTATGGAAATAGTTTTTCTACAGACAGCGCATCAATTATTGAGCTTAATGAGCCGATTTATCATTTTGGCAAGAAATTTTACAAATACACAGATGATAAGTTCAAGGAGATAAAGGGCTTTGAGGGCAAAATAAAAGAAAAAAAAGAACTTGAAGTTCAAAAGGGTTGCAAGTACAGAATTTTTGAGATACAGACAAATTCAGAAATGATTTACATGGTTGAACCCAAATAATCAAAATGACACCAATTAATTTGGTGTCATTTCTCTTATTACTATGATATAACAACTTTATTATCCTTAATATCTATAGTATATTTTTTATTTTCCTTAATTTCACCTTTTATAAGCTTAATTGCAATTTCATCTTCAATATATTTTTGAATTGCTCTTTTTAAAGGTCTTGCTCCAAATTTATCGTTATATCCTTGTTTAGCAATAAATTTAGTTACATTTTCTGTGTAATCAAATAAAATTTTTCTTTTTTTAGTTTCTTCTTGTAATTCTTTTAATAGAATATTAGAAATTATTAGTATATTATCAAAAGATAATTTGTTAAATACAATTGTATCATCAATTCTATTTAAAAATTCAGGTGAGAAAAATTCTTTTAATGCAGAATTTGCATTATTTTTTAACATATCATCTGCAATATTTAAATTTGCAAATCCAAACCCTTCGTTTTTAAAATTAGTACCAAGATTTGATGTTAAAATAATAATAGTATGTTTAAAGGAAACACTTCTACCTTGTGAATCTGTAAGTTTTCCGTCATCAAGTATTTGAAGTAGAAGATTATATACACTATGATGAGCTTTTTCAACTTCATCAAATAAAACAATACTATATGGATTTCTTCTTACTTTTTCTGTAAGTCTACCAGCTTCATCATAACCAACATATCCAGGTGGAGAACCAATAAGTTTTGAAACACTGTGTTCTTCCATATATTCAGACATGTCAAGCTTTATAACAGCTTCTTCATTATCAAATAATTCATAAGCCAAAGCTTTAACCAAGGCAGTTTTACCAACACCTGTAGGTCCAACAAATATAAAAGATGGGGGACGTTCAGTTGTACGAATATTTGCCCTTTTTCTTAAAATAGCATTTGATAATGCTTCAATTGCAGCGTCTTGGCCAATTATTTTTTTACTCAAATTCGATTTTAAATTTAAAAGTTTTTCTGTTTCTGCAGTCTTAATTCTTGAAACAGGTATTTTTGTCCAAAGCTCAATTACATCAGCTAGATTATCAAAACTTACAATTCTTGGCTTTAGTTTTTTTTGTAATTTTTCGAGTTCACTTTGAAGTTTGCATTTATTTGCTTTTAATTTAGCTGCTTTTTCAAAAGAGGACATATCCGTTTCGTCATTTTTATCATTTTCCTTTGTACTATCTAAAATATCTTCTAGTTCTTGTTCCTCTTCTTCAATATTAGAGATTTCATTTTCAATTTTTTCTATTTTTGCTAAAGTTATATCATCAAGATTTACTCTTGCACAAGCCTCATCAAGTAAGTCAATAGCTTTATCTGGTAGAAACCTATCATGTATGTACTTATCTGATAGTTCAACAACACTCTTTAGCACATCATCTGGAATTACTACTTTATGAAAACTTTCATAATATTCTTTAGTACCTTTTAAAATATTAAAACATTCTTCAGGAGTTGGTTCATCAACAAGTATTGGTTGAAAACGTCTTTCTAAAGCACTATCTTTTTCAATGTATTGTCTATATTCTTTTAAAGTTGTTGCACCAATAAGTTGAACAGTACCATTAGCAAGAGCAGGTTTTAACATATTTGCCGCATTCATTGAGTTGTCATGTTCAAGTCCACCAACAATATTGTGTACCTCATCAATAGCAAGTATGATGTTACCAAGTGATTTACATTCATCAATCATACCCTTAATTCTTGATTCAAATTGACCTCTAAATTGTGTGCCAGCTACAAGAGAAGTCATATCTACAAGGTATACTTCTTTATTTATTAGTTTACCTGGAACTTCACCTTTTGCAATTGCAATAGCAAGTGCATTTACAATAGCAGTTTTACCAACACCAGGTTCACCAATTAAAGCAGGATTATTTTTACTTCTTCTATTTAGAATTTGTATCATTCTTTGAAGTTCTTTTTCTCTGCCTATAACCTTGTCTAATTTACCATTTCTTGCTTTATCTGTTAAATTTTCACCAAATGTATCTAAATATTTAGTCTTTTTATTTTTCTTTTTTTTCTTTTCTTTGTCTTTATTATTATTTTTTTCACTATTTAAATTATTTGAGTTATCCTCTTTTTTATTACTAAAAGGTGAAATATTAAACATATTAGAAAGGTTAAAAAAGTTTCCTTTTTTTTCATTATCTCCATCATCATCTTCACTTTGATCATTTAAAGCTTCATCAATTGGGAAACCATCCATTCCACCCATATTATTAAACATGTCACTAAATTGATTTGACATTTCTTCCATTTCTTCTTCTGACATGTTTGAAATTTCTTTTACAATATTAGATAAAGGGTCAATTCCTTGCTTTTTTGCACATTCAAGACATAATCCTTTAACTTTACCTGTAGATTTACCTTCTTTATCTAAACTATTTATAAAAACTACTGCCATATTTTTTTTACATACTGAACATAGCATAAAATTAATCTCCTCCTAATTTATTATATATGCAATACTTTTAGTATTAACATATAACACGTGAAAGTATATCATATTTTATCAGTCATTACAACATTTTTGGCTTAATTTTGTATATATGTTATTAAAGAAATGGTTACTATTCAGCGTATACTTAACCAAAAATACAAAATCAATTTCTATAAGCAATATAACATACAAAAAAATATAAATAATCATTGAAAAAAGTTTAAATATACAATATAATAAAAATACGTATTAGTTCTATGTATAAAAGCCAAAGAAAGAGAGGAAAAAGATATATGAAAAAAGTAGAAAAAGAAAAGCCAAAAAATAATTTTACAAAACTAACTCATAAAAAAGGTATATCACTAATAGTGTTAATTGTAACTATAATAGTGATAATAATACTTGCAGCAGCAGTTATTTTAACTATAACAAAAAATAATCCAGTAAGTAGTGCAAAGGAAGCTACATTTAAGGAAGATATGACAGCTATGCAGGATGAATTATCTATGTATCTATCGAAAAAGTATACTGACAATCCGACAAGTTTTGATAAATCAAGTGTTAATTTATCAGGAGATAGTATGGTAACAGAATTACCAAGTACAAAGAAATATAAAGATAAAGTATCAGTTATAGAAGGAAATTTAGTAAAAAATAATAGTAAAGTAAATTCAGAAGAGAAAAAATGGTTTAATGAGGTGATAGGGAATACATCAAATGTAAAAGAAGAATGGCAAGATACAATAGCTAGTGTAAAAGATGGAGTACCAATTCCTATAGGATTTACATATAAAGAAGGAGCAAAAGATACAGGCCTTGTAATACAAGATGAGAAAGGTAATGAATTTGTATGGGTACCAGCAAATGAAAGCACATATGTAAAAGATACAAGTTTTCCAGATGCTGTACCAACAAGTGATGGTACATTACCAAATGGTATAACAGATGAAACGGTAGATGTAAAAAGGTATGGTGGCTTTTACATAGGAAGATTTGAAGCAGGAATACCAGATGGAGATACATCAACAAGTAATAATGATGATGAAAATACAGATGAAACAGCTTTAGGATTAGTAAAAAAAGAATGGGGAGAAGACAATACCGTATATTATACAATAGATGATCAAAAAGATAATATATATACTGTATCTGTAAGAAGTAAATCAACAACAGAACAACTTGCCGAATATGAGGTAAATGTAAAAGATAAATCAGTATTTATAAAATAATTAGAAAAGGAAACTGGAAAAATGGAGAAAAAAGAGAATTTTGAAACAAAAATGGAAAGTTTAGAAAAAATAGTAACAGAATTAGAAAAAGGCGAATTAAACTTAGATGAATCTGTAAAAAAATTTGAAGAAGGAATGAAAATTGCAAAACAATGTAATAATATTTTGGAAAATGCAGAAAAGAAAATAACAATTTTGTTAGAAAAAAATGGTGATTTTGAAGAAAAGCCTTTTGATACAAATAATGAATAAAAGGGAGAAACAGCATAATGAACAATTTTCAAAAAATGATTACAAATAGATATTTATATATACCATTAATATTATGGTTTTGTATACAAACATTTAAAGTAATATATGAATTAATAAAAACAAAAAAATTTAACTTTAAAAGAATACTAGGAGCAGGAGGAATGCCAAGTTCACATTCAGCAGTTGTTGTAGGACTTGCAACTCTAATAGGAAAATATGAAGGAATAAACACACCAATCTTTGCAATAGCACTAATTTTTTCTTTTGTAGTTATGTATGACGCAGCAGGAGTAAGAAGAGCGGCTGGAAAACAAGCAAAATTATTAAATAGAATAATTGAAACACCAGGTCTTACTAATGTTCAAGTCCAAGAAAAACTTGTGGAAGTACTAGGTCACACACCAATCCAAGTATTTGTAGGAGCTTTTCTTGGAATTATTGTTGGCTTATTTGCATAATATTAATGAGAAAGGATGAGAGAAAATGACAGATATAGAAATTGCAAAACAAGTAAATCTTGAAAATATATTAGACATAGCCAAAAAAACAAATATAGATGAA
>ERZ827156.3838-NODE-3838-length-12960-cov-2.472762_pt1 | contig 12960 bp, 9 predicted proteins | sample MGYA00519919_ERZ827156 | MGnify/ENA primary metagenome ERZ827156 (study PRJEB31778, sample SAMEA3449269) | human gut metagenome | biome: human gut; feature: human-associated habitat; material: faeces | place: United Kingdom | collected 2010/2012 ... | reverse complement strand
GGTCGAAGACCTCCATCACGCTATCGAGCATTTCGCGGTGCTGCGCCGTCACGCAGCAAAGGCTCTCAATCTCGTCGCGCGAGGCAAGCTCCTTGACAAGCGGAGCCATCTTGATGGCCTCGGGCCGCGTGCCGAACACGCTCATAATGCGCAGTTTTTCCATTTATGCTTCCTCTTTTTTCTTTTCGTTGGATTCTTCTTCAGGTTCCGTGTGCACTGCGGACGCGCTTTTCGTCGCAGCGGCGGTCTCCGCGCCCTTCTCCTCTGCCGCGGCCTTTTCCGCCTGCAACGCCTTGTCGATATCGCGGTGGAAGATGACGCGCGATGCGAGGAACGCCGCCACCGCCAGCGCCATCAAAAAGAGCATCGCCTTGATCGCGCCGCTCGACGTCAGCACCACGGCGGAGAGGCCGAGAATACTGCTGATGACGTACAGCGCCGCGACGGCCTGCTTCTGGTTGAGGCCCATGTCGATGAGGCGGTGGTGGATGTGTCCGCGGTCAGGCGCCATCGGGTTCTGCCCGTGGGCCAGGCGGCGGATGATGGCAAAGAGCGTGTCGAACATCGGCAGGCCCAGGATCAGGAACGGCACCGCGAACGACACGATGGCGTAATACTTGAAAAGGCCCTGGATCGAGATCGTCGCAAGGATGTAGCCAAGGAACGTCGAGCCCGTGTCGCCCATAAACATCTTGGCCGGATTCTTGTTGTACGGCATGAAACCGAGGCACGCACCCACAAGCGCGGCCATCACGAGCGCCACATCACTTTCAGAGACGAGCAGCGCGATGACGAGCATCGAAATGGCGCTGATGGTCGAAACGCCGCAGGCAAGGCCGTCGAGGCCGTCGATGAGGTTGACGGCGTTCGTGATACCGACGATCCACAAGACTGTGATGGGGATGGACAGCCAGCCGAGATCCCAATACGGGCTTTCAGCAAAGACGTTCGGGTTGGAGAGCGTCTGGATCACGACGCCGTGGAACACGGCGACGAGCGCCGCGAAGATCTGCACGCAGAACTTAAAATACGCGCGCAGCGGGGACATATCGTCCACTACGCCTAAAACGACGATGATGGACGCGCCCAGCAAAATGCCCTGCAACTGATGGTCGACCTTGACGAACAGCAGCATGCTCACGATAAAGCCGAGGAAGATCGCGAGGCCGCCGAGACGCGGTACGGGCTTTTTGTGCATGCGGCGGTTGTCCTTCGGCACGTCGATCGCGCCGATCTTATAGGCAAACGACTTGACGAGCGGGCACATCAGAAAGCTGACGGCAAACGCGCACAGCAGCGCGCCGCCGACGCTCAGCAATAACTCTTTCGGAATTCCGTTCATGTTCTCCACCCTTTAATCAGCGCGCGACAAAGCCGACCTTCTTGTAGACCTTGCGCAGCGTTTTTTCTGCCACGTAAGACGCCTTCTGTGCGCCCGCGCGATACACGGACTCGAGATACGCCTTGTCGCCGAGCAGCTTGAACGCCTCGGGAGCCAGCGTAGCGTAGTCGTCGTCGGCCGCGCAGATCACCACGATCTCGGCCTTCGCTTCCAATGCGGCTTTCACGCCTTCTTCGACGCTCTTGAAATAGGTATTGTCCTGCACGCGGATCCCGGCGCAGGCGAAGAAATTGCACGAGAACTGCGCGCGGGCGCGGGCAAAAGCCAACGCTCCGCAGGTCAGCATGAAGGCCTTCGGCTGTTTGCCGCTGCGGTCCACCTTCAGGCGCATCTGTTCGAAAGCCATCGCGCCGCGGTACGGCTTCAACGGACGTACGCCGTCTGCCGCCTGGGACGCGCAACCGCATTTGCAGGTCGATTTCCCGGTAACGACGTCTTCGGTAATCGCCTCGTCGGCCACTTCATTGAAATTAGGGAACTGGTTGGTTCCGAGCAGCGTCTCGCGGCGGGTCGCGATATTCGAATTCTTTTTGGCGGCGGAAGCTTCGACCTGATCCTGGATAAAACCGGCTTCGAACGCGGCGATGTAACCGCCTTTCTCTTCCACCTGCCGGAACAGGTTCCACGCCTGCTCGGCGATCGAATTGGTCAGGTTTTCGATATAGTACGATCCGCCGGCGGCATCGCAAACCTGGTTGAAATGCGACTCTTCTTTCAGCAGCAACTGCACATTGCGGGCGATACGCGCCGAAAAATCGGTCGGTTTTTCGTACGGCGTGTCGAACGGCAGCACTTCGATCGAATGAACGCCCGATACGGCGGCGCTCATCGCTTCGGTCGTGCCGCGCAGCATGTTGACATACGGGTCGTAAACGGTCATGTTCCATTTCGAGGTCACCGCATGCACCTTCATCTTGCTTGCGCAGCCGCGCGAAGGATTGTACGGCGCCATGATATTGGCCCACAGCAGCCGCGCGGCGCGGAACTTAGCGATCTCCATGAAGTAGTTCGAACTGATCGCCATCGAGAAACGCAGCGCCGGAGCGACCTGATCGACGCTCAGGCCCTGCTCCATCAGTTTCCCCACGTATTCGTGGCCGGCAGCCAGCGTAAAGGCCAGTTCCTGCACGATCGTGGAACCGCTGTTATGGAAAATCTCGCCGCTGACGTTGACAAAACGAATCCTCTTGTATGCGGCTCCCTTCGAGATCAGCGACGCCAGATTCTCAAAACCCTTGCACTGCCCGTTCTTGCAGGCCATCGTTCCTTTCAGCGTCAGCTTTTTGACGATCGGGTCGAGCACGAAAGAGGCTCTCACCGTTTCGGGATCGACTCCCTCCTTATCCATGGCAGGTATATTGCCAAGGTTCCTATCCATTTTATCGATAAAAAGGCCCGCTACTTTTTTGGTGGCGCAGCCGCTGAAAACGAGCTCGGTATTTTTTACCGAAATCCCGGACAGCAGCGTATCGAGGTCGGCTGCGGAAAACTCCTTGTCCCCGATCACGAAACCGATCGATTCGACCCCTTTGGTCAACAGGACGGTAGCCTGTGCATTGGCCTCTTTCGGACATCCGACCTCGATGGTCTGGACGATCCGCCAGTTGTTGTCTTTCCCGGTACCCCGTACGTACGGAAATTCCCCGCACTGCGAACCGAGGTACTTGATGCCGTCGAGATTCTCGGCGCGGTAGTACGGGCGGACATTGAATCCCTCGGCCGTTCTCCACACGAGTTTTTTCTCATAATCGGCCCCTTTAAGGTCTACCGCGATCACCGATTCCCACTGCTCGGTCGAAACCGGCGGAAATTCGGCGAACAGCTTCTGTTCCTTATTTGCCATAGTTTTATGATTTGATAAGATTAGTTTTCCCCGCATCTGAAAAATCAAATGCATACAAAGTTATAATTTTTTTACGAACAGACGGCAAACCGCCGGACATTTTCGCCCTTCCCCTACGAAAACAGACCGACGCGATGCGACAATACGGCTACGCGATCGCACGAAGAGTCCGGATCGACGGTCGGCAAAAAGCGGACGGATACGACGCGGTTTTGCGAAAAAAACGTATTTTTGTTCCACCGAATCCAAAATTTAAAAATCTGACCTATGAAAAAACTGCTATTCTTCTGCGGCGTCGCGGCCGTCTTATGCAGCTCTTGCGGCAAACGGATCGCCCGCGTCGAATCGGTCGACATCGTACCGCAGCCGGTATCGGTCGTCGCCTCCGACGGGGCGTTCGACCTGACGAAAAACACCAAAATCTGCCTGCTGTCGGACGACTCGACGCTGAACTACTCCGTCCGCCTGTTCAACGGCCTGCTCGACAAATCGTTCGGCAAACCGCTGCCGGTGATTAAAAGCACGCAGCCCGAAGCGGGCGCGATCAACGTGCGATTGGGCGGCCTGCAACCCGAGGAATATACGCTGAATATCCGTCCGGACGGCGTCGACATTACCGGAGGAAGCCCCGCCGGCGTATTTTATGCCTTCCAGACGCTGCGGCAGTTACTGCCGGTAGCCGTAGCGCGGGGCGAAAAAGCCGGCGTCATCGAATTGCCCGTCGCGGAGATCGCCGACAAGCCGCACTTCGCCCACCGCGGCGGAATGCTGGACGTGTGTCGTCACTTCTTTACCGCCGACGACGTGAAAACTTTCATCGACATCCTCGCTATGCACAAACTCAATCGTTTCCACTGGCACCTGACCGACGACCAGGGTTGGCGGATCGAAATCAAACAATACCCCAAACTGACCGAGGTCGGCGCGTTCCGCGACCGCTGCAACCTGCAAGCCGAAGCCGACGCACCGAAAGATTCGGTTCCCTACGGCGGTTTCTACACGCAGGACGAAATCCGCGACATCGTACAATATGCCGCAAAACGGTTCATCACGGTCATCCCCGAAATCGAAATGCCGGGCCACGCCTCCGCTGCGCTCGCCTCCTATCCTTACCTCGGCTGCAAAGGCGAAGGGTATGTCGTTCCGTCGACCTGGGGCGTAAAAGCCGACGTGTACTGTGCCGGCAACGATTCGACGTTCCGGTTTATAGAAGGCGTCCTGTCGGAAGTGGTCGAACTGTTCCCGTCGGAATACATCCATATCGGCGGAGACGAATGCCCGAAAATCAACTGGCAGCAATGCCCGGCATGCCAGCAGCGGATCAAAACCGAAAAGCTAAAAAACGAGAACGAACTGCAAAGTTATTTTATGCAGCGGGCCGAGAAATTCCTCGCAGGCAAAGGCCGCAAGATCGTCGGCTGGGATGAGATTCTCGAAGGCGGCATCTCGGAAACGGCGACCGTCATGTCATGGCGCGGTTCCGCGGGCGGTATCGAAGCGGCTAAAAAGGGAAACCACGTCATCATGGCCCCGAACTCGCACTGCTATCTGGATTACTACCAGACCGACAAGACCGAAACCGAACCGAAATCGATCGGCGGACATCTTCCGATCGAGAAAGTGTACTCGCTCGACCCGTACGAAGGGCTGAACGCCGACGAACAGCAGTACATCCTGGGCGTACAGGGCAACCTGTGGACCGAATTCATCAGCGAATTCGACCATGCCGAATACATGTTGCTGCCGCGCCTGGCGGCGCTGGCCGAAGTGGGCTGGTCGTACGACAATAAGGATTTCGACAGTTTCAAGAAACGCGAAACTTCGCTGGCCAGGCTGTACGACGCTTACGGGTACAAGTATGCCAAACACATGTTCCCCGCCGACAGTACGGCCACGGACACGACAAAATAAAAAACCGGTAACGGCCGCCTTACAATCCGATACCGAACTTGAACAAAAAAGCGATGCGGGAATCCGCATCGCTTTTTTTACCGCCTTCCGAAAACGCAATTCGTCATCCACCGACAAAACAGAGAACCGGCGGATTGGGTTCTATCTCCGAAAGCTGAAACGGGGATAAAAGATCGACCGTTAAATGCAGGAACAACCGTATGAATCACAAAAAGGCGATTGTCCCGAGGCACAACAAGCCATACAACTTCCGCCGTCAGCATAAGTCGTGGTGCATTGTCCTCTCGGGCAACCGGAGCTTCCATTTTCGGTTAACGCTCCAACGTTTTGCATGAATAAATCGCCGACCGCATTTTTGTACCGAGCGGTAAATACGGTTACTGCCGCAACGGCGGTAACGAAACCCGATCAGCAAAAACGAACAGATTTTTTCTTTTCATTATTCCTTCATTCTCATCATTACAACTATCGGATTATCGTCCGATGTTATCTCGCCCAAACCTTCTACGAAAATCTTGTCAGAACCGTTCCTGGGAAAATCGATCATGCTGCTCGGGATAATCACATCGACCAAGTAGTTTTTATAATAAACCTGATGAACACAACTCGGGAAACTCGAATTGAGATAAATATAGGCCGGGAAATCCGTCAGGTCGTTTTTGATTTTTTTCGTATGATAGGTCTTATCTTTATACCTGATATAATAACGAACGTCTTCTTTCCGAAAGAATCGTTCCTCTGCGCCTTCTTTAAAATAATACGAAAAGGACATTATATCGGAATTATTGATATTTAAAACGGGGAACATGGCTACACGATTCGCACTCTTAATATATTCCATCTGTTTCTCCAACGGCCTTGCCCCTATCGAGCCGCTCATACCGTGTTTGCCGAAATCTACCGTAAAAACAGCCGAAGCGTCCTCGTCGCATATTTTGTAAAACGAATTATCATACATTAGGGACATAAAAATTTCGTTGCTATCGTTTACCACAAAACATTCGCTATATGGGAAAAATACAGATCCTTGGGTCTTTATGACTTTATCGAATAGTGTTTTTACTATTTTGCCGTCTTTCACGATCAGCAGACCCGCATTTGTTCTTTCATCATCGACTACATTGTCGAGCTGCTGCGTCGCATAATAATATACGCTGTCCGTTCTCTTGCATGAGGTAATTCTCATGGGGCATAACGCGGGATATTCGCCTATAAACTCGAAATCGGGGAGACTATAACGATATAAAGGGGTTTTATCTCCCATAAAATTAATAAATTCGATAAACTCTTCCTTGTCGTCGACGAATACCGGTTTCATCAAAATGTATTCGCCGGGCCCTCGCCCCTGTCTTGCAAGTTTCGAAACGAACCGACCGGATTTATCAAAAAGAAATATCGCCTGCTGGGACTTGTCTACTACATATATATATTTATCTTTGATAATGATTTCTCTAATTAAACCTAAAATATCGCCCGGTTCGGTTTGCAGTTTTATTACTTCTATGGAGTCCGCGATTTCGGACAGATTCATATACTCTTGCGCTTGATGCGGATTGATATTAATAATATCAGATGCAATATTTTGCCGGGGTTTCTCTTTGCAACCCGAAAAAACGACCGTTATCACGGCAATAACAATAAAACAGAGAATCTGTCGCTTCCTTTTCATATTATAATATAGTATAGTATAATAACAATAGCTTATTTAACGTGAATAAATATAAGAATTCACGGGTGATAATTTAGTTTCAGATCAGAACAAACGCCGCAAGCATTCATCCGATTCATTTACAAACCTAAGAAAAAAAAAAAACTTTGCAAAATTCATCACGAAATATTTACGATTTCAAGCATTACAATAGAAAAAAATCGTGAAAACAGAAAAAAATAACAGGCCGTATTCCCTAACGGTTGAAAACATCCGACAAACAATTTGCAGTTAATTAGAAGTCAGGTGCACGTGTCGACTATTCGGCAACACGACTCAAAATAAATCGTACACCCGCAAATCCCGTATCGGAATCACGTCAATTTCGGCAGCCAAAGCCGCGCCGAAAAAGGCCGGAAAGCCCCTATTCCTTTTGTTTCCCGGCGTCGATCAGATCGATAAACTGCGCCGCCACGTTCCGGATATCGTACTGCGACAGGTCGATTCCCCGCACCTGCGCGCAATAATCGCCGCGAAGCGCCGCGCGGAACCCGTCCGGATCGAACGTGCGGTCGTTGAACGACAGGATCGGCCGGCCGGTCATCGCATAGTCGATCAGCTTGCTCGGCGTAGCGTTCGACGTGGTATTGTCGAAATTGATCAGAAAATCGGCCGCGCCGAGCCGTTCGATCAGCCGTTCGCGCGGCAACGCTTCGCGCAGCACGATCCGGCCGCGCACTCGCTGTTGCGCTTGCCGGATCATTTCGGCGAAACAAGGGTCCAGGCAATTGATATACAGATCGAAGCGAAAATCCGCATCCAGCGTCTCCAGAAAATCGAAAAAGAAGCGCGGGTCGCGGATCCGCTCGTAGAAACGGCCTGCGTAGGCGAACGTCGGCTGCGGATTCGGCTCGTAAGGCCGGCGTTTCACGGCGTTCAGATCGAATCCCTGCGGAATGATTCTTATCCGTTCCCGGCTCTTATAAGGCGTGTAACAGCCCAACGCTTTTTCGACCGGAATCGTAAAATAATCGAACCGGCGCCCCCAACATTTCAAGATCAGGTAATAGGCAGGAAACACGTTCGGCGCCACATCGCCGCGGAACGGCGGATCGCTGAATTCGGCGATCGTCACGGCATGCCTCAGGTTCGGATTCCGCCGCATCGCCCGGGATACGGCCCGGTGGATCGCGGCCGGATACGAAATCGACAGCACGGCGTCGAACGGCTCGTCCAACGCGACCAACCGCCGGAAAATCCCCGGATTGTATTTGGCGAAAAACTCGTGGCAGTAAAAATAGAGAATCCAGCGCTGTGCGAATTTCGGGATAAATCGGCGGATGCTCTTATTTCTGCGGGCGACCGCCGACCCGCCCCGTCCCTCTACCGTACCGTCGGCAAAAATCACCCGCAACCCGTCCGCCTGCAACGGATCGTCGCGAAAAACCTGCCGGTTCGGAATCAGCAACGTTACCCGGTGTCCTTCGCGCGCCAGCTCGCGCGCCAGCTCGGTCGTGCGGAACGCCCGAGGCGAAAGCTCCGGATAACACGCATCCGAAACCATCAGTATTTTTTTCGAATCGCTCATAACCAAAGATTTTGAAACGCCGGGAGCCGTTCAGTCCCGAAACTCCCGCGGCAGAACGCCTACTTACCGGTCAACAGACCGCAGGTAATATTCCACCGCATCCGAAGCAGGTACCACCCTTTCAGCGGCTGCAGGCGGCACAGGTAGCCGAATGCGAATACGCAGGCCCCGCCCCATTTGACCGCCTCGGCCAACAGACGTTTCGGGAACGAAACGCCCCCTTCGGAGCGGGTGCGCACCCGCTCGCTGACGCCGATCATCCGGGTCAACCGTTGGAAATAAGCCCGCGTCAGCTTCGACGCCGGCGTAATATGGTATATTTCAGCGCCCGGAACGTAGTAATAACGGATGCCTTGCGCCCGTACGCGCATAAAGAAGTCTTTCTCCTCGCCCCCCATCGGGTTAGCTCCCGAACGTCCGAGCGCCGTGTTGAAATTACCGAACCGATCGAACAGCCGGCGGCGGAAACCGGAATTGCCGACGCCCGGGTACCGTTTCCCGCGAAACGGCACCATGCGGTCGCCCAAATCGAACGCCCCGGTGATCATTTTCTCGATATAGTAGGAGTACCACGCCGGCAACGGCGCTTCGTAAACCGGAACAACCGCCCCCCCGGCAGCATCCAAACCCGGATTGTTTTCAAAAAAACAAAAATAGCTTTTAGCAAACTCAGGATTTGCCTCTTCGTCGTCGTCGATGAATACGATGTACTGCCCGACCGACGAAGCGATGCCGCAGTTGCGCGCATAGGAAATTCCCTGCGACGTCTCGGTCACCATCCGCACCTGCAACTGCGGATGGCTGCCGGCAAAACCGGCGACCACCTCGGGCGTATTGTCCGACGAATTGTTGTTGACGACCAGTATTTCGAACAGGCCGGGCGACAGCGTCTGACGCGCAAGACTCTCCAGCGTCCGGAGCAGGTACGGAGCCCGGTTGTACGTTGCGACTACGATCGACAGTTTTTTCATAGATGTCCTCGCGGAAAATTTTTGCGGTTCCGTCCCTTTTTCAGTAATCTACAACCCGGCGATGTAATCGTTCATGGCTTTTTCCTGCGCTTCGATGCTTTGCAGCAGCTTGAACTGCGCCTTCGAACGCTGCCAGTTGTGTTCCGGATGTTTGATCTTGTAGTAATTGTCGCCGTCGAGGTAATCCGCCAAAAATCGTACCGTCTGCATGTAGGTCAGCAATTGTGCTCCGTAGGGCAGGTTCTCGCGCTCGACGGGCGTCAGAAACGATGCGGTGCTCTCGACATACCCTTTGGCGAAGGCGCGGAAAATATCCATATCGACATCCACTTTGTCCAGATCGGGATCGTCCTCGGCTCCGGTATTGGCCGCCGTGCGGATGAAATCGCCGAAATCGGACAGCACGAACCCCGGCATCGTCGTGTCCAGGTCGATCACGCACAACGGGCGATCCTGCTCGTCGAACAGGATGTTGTTGACCTTCGTATCGCAATGCGTGACGCGTTTGGGCAGCTCTCCGGCACGGAAAAGCCGCTGCGCGAGGCACATCCTGTCGGCGCGGGCCAGCAGTTCGTCGACCATCCACCGCACACCTGCCAGGCGTCCCTGCGGATCGCGGGCCGCCACTTCGCGGAAACCTTCGAGCCGGAACTCGATGTTGTGGAAATTCGGGATCGTCTCCCCGAGCGCCCCCTCGCCGATATCGGCGAGCATCGACTGGAACTCGCCGAACGCCTGCCCGGTCAGGTAAGCCAACGGGCCGGTGATGCTCTCATGCGTAACGGAACCGGCGATAAAAACCATCATCCGCCAGTAGTTTTCCCCGTCGAAATAATAGAGTTTGCCGTCTTTGGTCGGCACGACGCGCAACACCCGGCGTTCCACATCTTCGCGGCCCGCTTCGGTCAACTTGCGGCGAATGTGCGAAGTAACCCGCTCGATGTTACGCTGCAACAGGTCAACGTCCTGGAAAACACGGTGATTAATCCGTTGCAGCACATAATCCGGCACATCGCCCGCCGTCGAAACACGGTAGGTATCGTTGATCCATCCGCTGCCTACCGGAGCGATCTTTACGACCTCGCCGGCAATATCAAATAACGTTACGATCCGATCTATCTTTTCCATAATCTGCTTATTTCATTCGCCGACGCCGCTATTTGACGGCATGCGAAAATCCGTTGATTCGGTTCCAGGCTCCGCGTGTAAAATCGGGCACTTTTACAGGCATCCCGCGATGTTTTACCGACGTTTCGGTCAGTTCGACCAGCGACGACCATTCGGCGGCATCGTACACGTCCTGATCCAGCGGCAGCCCGTTGTGCAGGCAGTAAATCAACCGGTAATCCATGATAAAGTCCATGCCGCCGTGCCCGCCGACCTGACGCGCCTTCTCGCCGATCTCTTTGGAAATGGGGTGCTCGTACTCGGCCATCAACTGATCGAACTCCGGCTTCGCCAGGAACGAATGCGCATTCGGTTCGAGAGCGATTCCCTCGACAGGATATTTCTGCGCGAAACCTTTCGTACCGCTGATCTTATGCAGGCGGTCATAGGGACGCGGGCTGGTCACATCGTGCTGGATCAGGATCGTTTTGCCTTTGGCCGTACGGATCAGCGTGGTGTTCATATCGCCCAGTTTGTAATCGGTTTCGGCATACTCGGAATCCTTCCCGAATTTCCCGGCAGCGGCCAGCGAAAGTCCCTTTTGGTCGGTAGATACCGAAACCAGGTAGTCCATCTTGTCGCCGCGGTGAATATTCAGGATTTGACAGACCGGCCCGAGACCGTGCGTCGGATACGGGTTGCCGGTATGGTCGGTATTGTATTTCAACCGCCACATATCGTAATATCCGGTTTTGTCGTCGAGGTTCAGCGAGCGCAGGTCGTGGATATAAGCTCCCTCTACGTGCATCACCTCGCCGAAAAGCCCTTGTTGCGCCATATTCAGCGTAGCCATCTCGAAAAAGTCGTAGCAGCAGTTTTCCAGCATCATGCAGTGGCGGCGCGTTTGCTCGGCCGTATTGACCAACTGCCAGCACTCGTCGATCGACATCGCGGCCGGAACTTCCAGCGCCACGTGTTTCCCGTGTCGCATCGCGTAGACGGCGATCGGAGTGTGTAGCAGCCACGGCGTGCAGTTATAGATCAGATCGACGTCCTCCCGTTCGCAGACCTTTTTCCAATCCTCCGCGCCGGTATATCCGGCGGCGGCGGGCAGCCCGGCGTTTTTCAGCGTCCCCTGAGCATTCTCCACCAATTCCGGACGCACGTCGCACAGCGCTACGATCCGCACCCCGTCCAGGTGGGTATAACGTTCCACGGCCATCGAGCCGCGCATCCCGAGTCCGATAAAAGCCACCCGAACCACCGGAATCGGATCGCAGCGCAATTGCAGCACGTCGGTCTGCCCTTTCGCGCGGGCCGGCTCGGGGAATTCGATCATTCCGTTGCGCACTTTCGGAGACTTGCCTGTCGCCGTCTCCGGGATCGCAGCCGCGAACAGCATCGCGAAGGCGACCAGTAAAACACTTATCCGTGATTTCATAACATTTCGGAATATTACTTCAATAAGAAGACAAATATAATAAAAAGCCCCGAACTTCCAGCGATCCGCGCCGACATTATGCGGCATACGGCGAAACGGGCGCCGCAGACTGAGCGCCCGCGAAAACAAAGCGGGGGACGCCCCAAAGGCATCCCCCGCAAAAATACACCGTTGTTATAAAACTATTTCACGGTGTTCATGTATTCGATCAGCTCGAGCACTTTGTTCGAGTAACCCCATTCGTTATCATACCACGAAACGACTTTCACGAAACGCGGAGAGAGCTGGATACCGGCTTTCGCGTCGAAAATCGAAGTACGCGCGTCGCCCAGGAAGTCCGAGGAAACCACGGCGTCTTCGGTGTAACCGAGGATGCCTTTCAGTTCGCCGTCGGCAGCTTCTTTCATGGCTTTGCAGATTTCGTCGTAAGTGGTATCCTTAGCCAGCGTACAGGTCAGGTCTACGACCGATACGTCCAGGGTCGGTACGCGCAGCGACATACCGGTCAGTTTGCCGTTCAGCGCAGGAATCACTTTACCTACGGCCTTAGCGGCGCCGGTCGACGACGGGATGATGTTGCCCGAAGCGGCGCGGCCGCCTCTCCAGTCTTTCATCGAAGGACCGTCTACGGTCTTCTGGGTAGCGGTGGTCGAGTGAACGGTGGTCATCAAACCTTCTACCATACCGAATTTATCGTTCAGCACTTTGGCGATCGGAGCCAGACAGTTCGTGGTGCAGGATGCGTTCGAAACGATCGTCTGACCGGCGTAAGTTTTGTTGTTCACGCCCATTACGAACATCGGGGTATCGTCTTTCGACGGAGCCGACATAACGACGCGTTTCGCGCCCGCTTTGATATGAGCTTCGGCTTTTTCCTTGGTCAGGAACAGGCCGGTCGATTCAACGACATATTCGGCGCCCACTTCGTTCCATTTCAGGTTTGCGGGATCTTTTTCAGCAGTTACGCGGATCGAGTGGCCGTTGACAACCAGTGCGTTTTCCTTCACTTCGATCGTGCCTTTAAACTGACCGTGCATCGTGTCGTAACG
>ERZ827156.3832-NODE-3832-length-12975-cov-2.912384_pt1 | contig 12975 bp, 5 predicted proteins | sample MGYA00519919_ERZ827156 | MGnify/ENA primary metagenome ERZ827156 (study PRJEB31778, sample SAMEA3449269) | human gut metagenome | biome: human gut; feature: human-associated habitat; material: faeces | place: United Kingdom | collected 2010/2012 ... | reverse complement strand
CTTATTCCGGTAAAGATTATCTGCTACAGATACAGCAACGGGAAAGTGAACTGACGGAAATTCCCAGCTTGAAGATCGGCTACAACAATGTGTTCGGTTATTATATAGAAGTCCGTAATACGCACAAAGATAAAGTTCCGCAGGAGTGGATACGTAAACAAACTCTGGCAAATGCCGAACGTTACATCACGCAGGAGCTGAAAGAGTATGAAGAAAAGATACTCGGCGCCGAGGATAAGATATTGATCCTGGAGACTCAGCTTTATACAGAGCTTGTACAGGCTTTAAGTGAGTTTATCCCTGCCATCCAGGTCAATGCAAACCAGATAGCACGTCTGGACTGCTTGCTTTCCTTTGCCAATGTGACGCATGAGAATAACTATATACGTCCTGTTATTGAAGATAACGATGTGCTGGATATTCGCCAGGGACGCCATCCGGTTATTGAGAAGCAACTTCCTATAGGAGAAAAATATATTGCCAATGATGTGATGCTGGATAGCAGTTCGCAACAAATCATTATCATTACCGGTCCGAATATGGCTGGTAAGTCTGCATTGTTGAGGCAAACGGCTCTGATAACGCTGTTGGCACAGATCGGTAGCTTCGTACCTGCTGAGAGTGCGCATATTGGCTTGGTGGATAAGATATTCACCCGCGTGGGTGCCAGCGATAATATCTCTGTTGGCGAATCTACATTTATGGTAGAGATGAATGAGGCTGCGGATATCTTGAATAACCTGTCTCCGCGCAGCTTAGTGCTCTTTGATGAGCTGGGACGAGGTACGTCTACTTACGACGGTATTTCTATCGCTTGGGCGATTGTAGAGCATATCCATGAGTATCCTAAAGCAAAAGCACGTACATTGTTTGCTACGCACTACCATGAATTGAACGAAATGGAGAAGAGCTTCAAACGTATCAAGAACTACAATGTTTCCGTTAAGGAGGTGGATAATAAAGTTATCTTCCTGCGTAAACTGGAACGTGGCGGCAGTGAACACTCTTTCGGTATCCATGTAGCAAAGATGGCGGGTATGCCGAAAAGCATTGTAAAACGTGCGAATGACATATTGAAGCAACTGGAAGCGGATAATCGCCAGCAAGGTATTGCAAGTAAGCCGATGGCGGAAGTGGGAGAAACGCGTGGCGGCATGCAGCTTAGTTTCTTCCAATTGGAAGATCCGGTTCTTTGCCAGATACGGGATGAGATATTGAATCTGGATGTGAATAACCTGACGCCGTTGGAGGCGTTGAATAAATTGAATGATATTAAGAGGATTGTAAAAGGGAAATAGATCGTTTTCCTGAATTCAGGAAAACGATCAGGTTAAAATTTTAGGTTGCGCTTTTATAATAAAGACTTCTCTATCTTTACGTTATCCTTCTGCTGTTCTCTGTACTGTCGCGGCGGCATGCCGAAGCGTGAAGAGAACAACTTATAGAAGGTGCCGCGGTTATTGAACCCTGTCCGATCCATAATTTCTTCAATAGTGAAATTCTTGGTCAGTAACAAATGTTCGGCCATCGTAAGACGATATTCCTTGATGATATCAGCCGGTGACTTTTCGGTAATCGGTTTCAGTTTCCGGTAGAATTGACGGGTGCTGTATCCCAAATCACTGCTCAATAATTCGACGGACAAGTCGGGATTGGTGATGTTCTTCTCTATGGTTTCTATTACTTTATCCAGAAATTCCTGATCTTCCTTATGGATGCAGTTCCCATTTTCTACGGTGAAGGAACTGAATATGGAACTGTAATATTCTTTTAAGTCCGATTCGCGCTGAATCAATCGATAGACCACTTTTTCCAGGTATTTCACGTTGAAAGGCTTCGTTACGTATACCTCCGCACCGGCTTCAATACCTTTCACCTGATCGTCTTCGTGATGAAGTGCGGATAATAAAATAAGTGGAATATGGCTCCATAACTTATTCTGCTTGATTTTCTGGGCGAAAGAAAGTCCGTCTGTTTCAGGCATCATCACATCTGAGATAATCAGATCCGGTTGTTTTTGTTCCAGGTTAGCCAGAGCCTCTTGGGCGCTGCCGAAAGATAGTACATTGTATTTATCTACAAATATTTCCGAAACAAACCACAGCATGGAAGGATCGTCATCAATAATCATAATTGTGTGTTTCGAACTATCGAATTTCTTAATGGTCTGTTCTAACTCTATAGATTCTGTATTAGTATTTATAGGTGTTGTTTCATATTCTTTCCGGGACATATCTGCCTCTTGTTGGCTTGGTGATAGTTCCGGTAAAGTAACTGTAAATGTCGTTACTTCGTTTTGGATACTGCTGACATTGATTTCTCCGTTCAACAAAGTAGTCATGCTTTTGCAAATAGCCAATCCGAGACCGTTTCGTGAATTCTTCCCATTCATCTCAAAGGAATCCAATATCTTGTAGCGGTCGAATATCTTCGAAAGGTTTTCTTTCGCTATGCCTTTTCCGGAATTGGATATGCTAAGGGTCAGATGTTGATTCTCTGTCTTCAGGCTAACGGTAATAGTGCCTTCTTCCGGAGTATATTTAAAGGCATTGGAGATCAGGTTATTGGCTATCTTGTTGAAACAACTGATATCCGTATTCCATTCAATATCCGGTTCGATATCCAATTGATAATTCAAGTTCTTATTCTCGGCCAGTTCACAGAATGATTCTGCAATATTCCGGAGCTTGTCCGATACCGGTAATCTTTGGATGGAAAGTGCCTTATGGCCGGTTTCCAGCCTACGGAATTCAAGCAATTCCAGAATCAAGCTATTCAGTTTCTCCGTATTCTGCTGTATCATCTTTCCGTATTTGCGGATATATGAGTCTGATTGCGGGTAAGCAAGTATCTTTTCGCATGGACCGTAAATCAGTGTGAGCGGTGTACAGAACTCGTGTGTAATGTTGGTAAAGAAGCGAAGTTTGGATTCGTAAACTTCTTCTTTCTTTTCCCGGTTCAGCTTTTCGATGATGCGGTGTTGTTTCCGACGGTATTGACCGATAATCCTGTAGACAGCAAGAATACAGAGCAAAGCTATGATTATGAAATAGAAGATATATGCCCAGGTACTTAAATACCATGGTGGAGTGATCTGAATCAGAAGAGTCTGAGGTTCAGACTCTTTCCCATTCATGTTATTTCTGTATTTTACTAACAGCCTATATTGTCCGGGTGGAAGATTGGAAAATACGGCACTGGCTGACGTTCCACTTTCTATCCACTGGTTACTAACCTCATCCAGTTTGTAAGAATAAGAATAGTTGTTGCCGTTTATGTAATCGACTGCCATAAAATTAATGCAAAAGAAATTCTGGCTGTAGTCCAGTTGGAGTATTTCCTTTTCTTTCTTTTTATGAAGAAAGTCATATATATTATATTCTTTTCCGAAGATAGACAATCCTTTCAGGCTTATCTGAGGCATATAGTCTGCCATCCTGTATGTATTAGGCTTGATGGTTACAAAGCCGTTTGTACCTCCGAAGAATAAGGTTCCGGTTCGTAAGTCCTTATAAAAAGCTCCATCACTGAATTCAGTGACTTCCAGACCGTTTTGCCTGTCGTATGTCTGTCCGGTGTTTGTCTGCGGGTTAAATCTTACCAGCCCTTGATTCGTGCTGATCCAGAGGTTGTTTTGCTGATCCTCTAAAATGCCGTGTACGGTGTTGTTTGAGAACAGGTCCGCCCGGTCATGCCGATGAGAGTAATCCTGATTCAAGTGCAGCAATCCTGAACTGGTGCCTAGCCAATATCCCTTTTCGTTTTTGTAAATAGCGAATATATCATTGGCAGTCTGACTTTTTACAACATCGTCAAACTTGTAGGGAGTCATTTCACCGGTTTCTACATTAAGCCGGTAAGCACCGTAGCCACGATTACCAAACCAGAGTATGGAGTCACTTTCCTGGAAAGTGACTCCATCCTCTGGAGTCACTTTCCAGGAAAGTGACAAAGAAGTAATTGGATGCCATGCGCCCTTTATCCAGAACAATTCTGGTGGCTGATTTAACAACTGGCGAGCTTCCGGTATTATTCAGAATTACCTTTACGATACCCTCCCCAACGGTAGATACCCATAAGGTAGTATCATTCAGTTCATTGATAGAATGTACGTATTTCACTTTCTTATTATCGGCAACGACTGGAAACTCCTTTAGTTGTTTGCTTTGGTACGAATAATAATTAATGCCGTTTTCGGTACCTATCCATAGTTTGCCTGTAGCGCCGGGAGCAAAGCAATAGACGGCATTATCAGTCAGTGTGCTGTTAGCAGCAGAAATACGGTTGAAGGAAGTTAGCGGCTCCTTATCAGAAGAATAATTATTGATACGTACTATGCCACCTCCTTTAGTTCCTATCCATAATGTTTGTTCCTCATCACAGTAAAGTGCGCGTATGGGGTTGTTAATCTGGTAAACAGGGGTATCCAGCAGCGTGTTTGTTATGGAAAAAGCATCGTTAAAGTACATATATACGCCTTGACCGTCTGTTCCTATCCATACGATATCCTGAAACTTGTCTTTCATCAGGCAGAAGATTCCCGAATGTATTTCGGTAGATTGCATCTGGTATTTCACTTTCTGGTCGGTCATGTATTTTAATAGAATTAGTCCGCTGCTCTTGAAGCCGATGTAATAGTCGTTCTGTTGCTTGATAATAGAAGATACCTCTCCACGTGACGATTTCGGTTTTAAGGTCGGCTATATAGTACTCTTGTTGATTGTTGAAATTATATTCGTATAATGAGTAAGTATCGTCAATGAAATAGACTAAGTGATCTTCTGCAAAAGCCCATAGCAGTTTTCCGGTATGCTTGAACAGATTGTTAGGAGTTAGGGTCACTCCCTGATCTGTTTTATGAATCTGGTAGCTACGGGTATCATGATCTGATGTGAAAATCCAGAGAATATTATTTTCATCGATAATCGTGGATAATACATGTTCAAAAGCAACTGGGGGAACCTCCAACTTCCGGAAATCCTGTTTTTCCCGTTGGTAATGATAAAGATATCCGTCATCTTTCACGATGAAGAGTTCGTTATCGTCACTTTTGGTGATGTAGTTATTGTCTTTAAAGTCCGGGAAACTTTGGCAGATTTGATGTTTGGTGTCCAACCTATCCAATCCGTAATTGGTTTGTATCCATAATACGTTCTCTTCGGCTTCCATGATATGGTTGATCAGATTTCCCGAAAGTAATGTTTCTGAAGAATAGACTGGGGTATATACCTGTATGCGGGTGCCATCGAAAACATTCAGACCGTCACATGAACCGATCCAGATGACTCCTTGATGATCTTGGTGAAGAGACAGGATAGCACTATTGGATAGTCCGTTTTTATTGGAGAACTGTCGTAGGCTATATGCATAATTCGCCAAAGGGAAACAACATATAAAGCATGAAAGCAACCATATAAACCGGAATACTTTGTGGATGTTTCTCATATTCATATATTCGTTAGACGTCACAAAGATAAGGAATAATGGCAGGATATTGTCTTATAGTCGGACTTTTATGTCCAAAGTCTGTATATCTTTTCTTATGGAGAACGCTTAATTTTGCATCAGAAAATTAGTACTATAAATTTAGAAAACAGATCGATATGATAAGAGTCTCTTTGGGAGTGGCAATGATTTTATTGCTGACATCGACTGCTATATGCAAGGCAGAGGATTTCAGAAAGAAAACAGATCAGACATCCGGGTATACTCAGAAAGAAGTCTGGATGGCTTATGACGGATTTAATAAAACCTTTCTGGATTCAAACAAATATATCTATAAAACGGATACCTCCTTCGAACAGGCGATTGACCGCGGTAATGGTGCCGCAGCTATCTGGTGCCAGCCCATTTATTGGGAAATGGCTATGAATGCATATAAGCTGGCTAAGTCGGAGAAAGATAAAAGGAGAACTAAAGAGATGAGAAAGCTTTGTGAGAAGATTTTTGCTGGAAACAAAGCACATTATGCACATTTTGATTTTGATGATAATAATGAAAACACAGGTTGGTTCATTTATGATGATATAATGTGGTGGACTATTGCTCTGTCGCGTGCCTATGAGCTATTTGGGGAGGAAGAATATCTTCGACTGGCAGAAGCCAGTTTTAAGCGGGTATGGTATGGCTCGGATAAGGTAGGAGACACAGGATCTTATGATGAAGAGGATGGAGGTATGTTCTGGCAATGGCAACCTATACGGAATCCGAATCCCAATAAACCCGGAGATGGAAAGATGGCCTGTATCAATTTTCCCACTGTAGTAGCCGCCCTGACTCTCTATAACAATGTACCGGAAGGAAGACCGGAGCAAACCGGACAAATTCCTGAATGCCAGTCAAAGAGGCAATATCTGGCGAAGGGTAAAGAGGTTTATGAATGGGGAGTTGAGAATCTGTTGGATCAGAAAACGGGTCGCGTTGCCGATAGCCGTCATGGTAAGGGTGCTCCGAATTGGAAAGCACATGTTTATAATCAGGCTACTTTTATCGGAGCCTCCGTTTTATTGTATAAAGCTACAGGTGAAAAACGCTATCTGGATCATGCGCTCCTGGCAGCTGACTATACTTTCAATGAGATGTCTTCTGCGGAACATATACTACCTTTTGAGCATGGAATCGAGCAAGGTATTTATACTGCTATTTTTGCTCAGTACATTGCTATGTTGGTATATGATTGCGGACAGACTCAATATCTTCCATATCTGCACCGCAATATTTGTTCCGGTTGGTCCAACAGGGATGAAGTACGTGGCATTTGTGGCGGTGAGTATACCCAAGCACTGTCAACCGATGTAGTGGTTGACAGTTATTCCGCTTCAGGCATACCGGCGCTGATGCTTTTGTTCCCTGCTATTCGATAACAGCAGCGAAACCGCCATTCCGTACAAGACGTATGCTGATTTTCTCTCCCTTTTTCAGCGTACGTTCTTTTTTGCGATAATCCATAGCCTGACGGTCGGCATTGATTCCATCTTCAAAAGAAGTCATACGATATGTTTTTCCTTCTTTTAAGAAGCTGAAGTCCAAATCGAAAGTTCTTTCTTTCTGCTGGTTGTTAGTCATGCCACCAATGTACCATTTGTCTCCTTTGCGTTTGGCAACAATGGCATATTCACCGGCTTTAGCTTCCAGAGCGATGGTTTCGTCCCAAGTCTGTGGAACCTGAGTAATGAACCGGGTACATTCTTCGTTACGGTAATAAAGTGTCGGATTGTCTGCCATCATCTGGAGTCCGCTTTCAAAGATGACGAACAGGGCCATCTGATAAGCGCGTGTACCTATGCTGGCGGAATTAGGACGTTCGCAACGATATACTTCCGGTTGCATGCTGAACATGGCTCCGGGGGTATAATCCATCGGACCCACTGCATTTCTCATGAAAGGCAGGTAAACACTGTTATCCGGTTTACATCCGCCCATTTGTTCCATACCTCTTACGCCTTCATACGACAGTACGTTAGGATACTTATATTCTAACCCGGCCGGTTTGAATGAACCATGGAAATCAACAAATAAATGATGTTTTGCGGCTTCCTTAGCCACTTTTTCATAGTAGTTAACCATCCATTGGTCACTCCGATCCATAAAGTCGATTTTAACGCCTTTTATTCCCCAATTTTCAAAAGTTCCAAAAAGCTCGAAGTTATTCTCTACTGCCAGCCATGTCAGCCAAAGTACAATGCCTACATTTTTCTCTTTGCCATAACGGATAAGTTCATGCAGGTCTACGTCCGGGTTGGGAGTATACGGATCTTTTGTAGATTTTGCCCAGCCTTCGTCCATGATGATATAGGGCACTCCGTAACGGGAGGCAAAGTCGATGAAGTACTTGTAGGTGTTCAGATTACATCCGGCTACAAAGTTTACGTCCGGACCGTAAGGAGTGGCACCATTCCACCATTCCCAACTGGCTAATCCGGGCTTAATCCAGGATGTGTCTTCCAGTAGATTCTTGTCTGCCAGCTTATAGGTCATCGTATTTTCTATCAGTTGCCTGTCATCCTTGCTGATGACGAAGTAACGCCAGGGAAAATCACGTTTTCCATTCGTCTTGGCTATATAATCCGCTTCTTTGAGAATCTTCAGGCTCCGGTCTCCATCTTCTCCGAATTCCACCGGTACCTTCGGAAACACGGAATACATTCCATTGTTATTATTGCTTTTGAGGAATAGGGCAGGATAGTCCGTCAGATTCGATTCACTGATCAGGATCTTATAGCCTTTTTGTGTATCGATCAGGATGGGCAATAAAGCCATCTTGTCGGTTTCTTTCCAATCTTTGCTTTGTATGTGTTGATAGGCTTCTTCATAAGCTGTTTTGAAACTACCCGGTTGTTGGGTATGGAGTAAGTAATTATCCGGGAAATGCACTTGGAATGTCTCATTCTTTACCTCAACAATTCCTTTTTTGTTGGTGATGAAACGATAGGCAAGTCCGTCATTAAAGGCACGGAATTCCACAGAATAATCTCCCTTGAATTTCAATATGAGCTGATTGTAATTGTTGGAGACGGTTGAATACTTAAGTGGTACAATAGGGGTTAATTCTTCCTGAATGCTTTTGGAGGTTGCTTTTAGCAGTTTGGGGTTAGCCCCCAATTGCAGGTTACCTATTTCCAATTGCAGGTTGCCTTTTTCCAGTAATGTTTCATTCTGGTAGGTAATGTCGTAGTCGATTTTATCCGAAAGACTGATGGATATACCGATATTCTTATCCGGGGATGACAACTTATATATCTTTTGGCTATGGCCATATAAAGATACACAAAATGCACAAAGTAACAACAGGTGTTTTTTCATGGTAAATAATTGTTTTATGTTTCGGTGTAAAAGTACTGCGTTGTGTAGATTATCCTTTATGTATTCGTGACATTTATGTGTTTTTTTTGCGACATTCGGGCTTTATATACAATAATGTCATATATCCGTATACCGGATGACCTCATGACGCCCTATCTTTACCTCACACTAAAAACATTAAATGCGAATGCTATGAATTTGAAACAATCTCTTATGGTATGTGGTGCTTTTCTGGCACTGACAAACGGAGTCGTTTCAGCCCAGACTACTGCTACGAAAACGGCAAAAGTATATACTGTGGCTGATGCTCATCTGGATACCCAATGGAATTGGGATGTGCAAACCACCATTAAAGAATATGTGTGGAACACATTAAACCAGAACCTGCTTCTACTGAAGCAATATCCCAATTATATTTTTAATTTTGAAGGAGGTGTAAAGTATGCCTGGATGAAGGAATTTTATCCCCGGGAATACGAATTGTTGAAGGAGTACATCAAAGAAGGACGTTGGCACATTTCCGGTAGTAGCTGGGATGCCAATGATGCTTTAGTTCCTTCCACCGAATCCTTCATCCGTAACATTATGTTGGGTCAGGAATACTACCGGAAGGAATTCGGGGTGGAGAGTACCGATATTTTTCTTCCCGACTGTTTCGGTTTCGGCTGGACTTTACCCACTATTGCCGCTCATTGTAGTCTGATAGGTTTCTCCTCTCAAAAGCTGGACTGGCGTGTACATCCTTTCTTTGGAAAGAGTAAACATCCTTTCACCATTGGAGTGTGGAAAGGAATAGATGGTTCTTCTATCATGCTGGCTCATGGTTACGGCTATGGTAAAAGATGGAATGATGTAGATTTATCTGAAAATAAAGAGCTGATGGAATTAGCGGAGCGTACCCCTTTGAAAACTGTTTACCGTTATTATGGAACAGGTGACATCGGTGGTTCACCTACTATTGGTTCCGTACGTTCCGTAGAGAAAGGCGTGAAGGGTAATGGTCCATTGCAAATTATAAGTGCTACGAGCGACCAGTTGTTCAAGGATTATCAGCCTTACAAAGAACATCCTGAACTTCCTATGTACGATGGTGAACTATTGATGGACGTACATGGTACCGGATGTTATACTTCGCAAGCGGCTATGAAACTCTATAACCGCCAGAACGAACTTCTGGGTGATGCAGCCGAACGTGCGGCAGTAGGTGCCGAGTGGCTGAATCTTGCAGATTATCCCGGTACTTTCCTGACTGATGCGTGGAAACGCTTTATATATCATCAGTTCCATGACGACCTGACGGGAACCAGTATTCCCCGTGCCTATGAATTCTCATGGAATGATGAATTAATTTCTCTTTCTCAATTCTCAGATGTGCTGACATCCTCAGTACGCGGCGTTGCCAGCCAACTGGATACCCGCGTAAAAGGTATTCCTGTAGTACTTTATAATCCGTTGGGCTTCTCTGCAAAGAGTGTGGTGGAAGTGGAAGTCAGTATGCCGCGCGCTCCCAAAGGCGTATCTGTTTTTGATGAGGCGGGAAAGAAAGTGGCTTCTCAATTGCTTTCTTATCAAAACGGGAAAGCAAATCTGCTGATTGATGCTGTGGTACCTCCGGTAGGTTATGCTGTATATGATGTCCGTACTTCCGGTGAAAAGGCTACAGAGCTCTCTGCACCGGTCCGTGAAGGCGAAAACTACCGGGTAGAAAACTCCGTATACAGTATGAAGCTGGATGCTAACGGAGATATCATTTCTTTGCTGGACAAGAAAAACGATAAAGAGATTGTGAAGCCCGGAAAGGCTATCCGTCTGGCTCTCTTTACGGAGAACAAATCTTATAGCTGGCCGGCTTGGGAGATTCTGAAAGAAACCATAGATAAAGAACCTATTTCCATTACGGATAAGAATGCTGAGGTTACACTGGTGGAAAACGGTCCGCTACGTAAAACAATCCGTATCAAGAAGCAGCATGATGAATCAGTTTTCTGCCAATACATCTGGCTTTATGAAGGAAGTCAGGCACCTCGTATCGATTTCTATAACGAAATAGAATGGCAGAGTACCAACGCCCTGCTGAAAGCAGAGTTTCCTCTGAACGTTTCTAATGAGAAGGCGACCTATGATTTGGGTATCGGCAGCATACAGAGAGGCAATAATGTCCCTACAGCCTATGAAGTATATGCACATTATTGGGCCGATCTGACCGACAAGAATGAAAGTTATGGAGTTTCTATATTGAATGACAGCAAATACGGATGGGATAAGCCCAATGACAATACGATTCGTCTCACGCTATTGCACACACCGGAAACAAAGCGAAACTATGCTTATCAGAATCGTCAGGATTTTGGTTTCCATAGCTTTACTTATAGCTTGATAGGTCATGACGGTAAGCTGGATAAAGCGGAAACCGTTCAGCAAGGAGAATTGTTGAATCAGCGTCTGAAGGCTTTCCAGACTGATAGTCATAAAGGTACATTAGGCAAAACTTTCTCTTTCGCTTCATCTGATAATCGGAATGTACTGCTTAAAGCATTGAAGAAAGCTGAAAGTTCTGATGAATATGTGGTACGTGTGTACGAAACTGAGGGTAAGCAGGAACAGAAAGCTACTCTGACTTTTGCCGGAGAGATAACCGCTGCTTGTGAAGCAGACGGAACGGAGAAGAAGATCGGTAATGCTTCATTCGCAGGAAACACCTTGCAGGTTTCTTTAAAACCCTATTCTGTCAAGACATTCAAGATCAAGTTGAAACCTTCCGGGTCAGTGGCTGCCACATTGGATTCAGAATATCTCGCGTTGAATTATAACCGTAAATGTGCTTCATGGAACGAATTCCGTAATGAAGGAAATTTTGAATCCGGCTATTCCTATGCAGCCGAACTGCTTCCTGAATCATTGACTGTGAATCAGATTCCTTTCAAGCTGGGTGAGAAAGATGCTGCCAACGGTATGACTTGTAACGGAGATACCCTGCAAATTCCTGTAGGCAAAGGATATAACCGTATTTATTTCCTTGCAGCTGCCACCGATGCGGATTATGAAGCTACCTTTACCACCGGTAAAACACAGCAGAAAGCCTTTGTCCCTTGTTATACCGGATTTATCGGTCAATGGGGACATACGAATCATACAGAAGGGTATTTGAAAGAAGCTGAAATAGCCTATGTAGGTACTCACCGCCATGGAGCTACCGAAGATCTTCCTTATGAATTTACCTATATGTTTAAGATAGGGGTAGATATTCCTAAGGGTGCCACTACAGTTATATTGCCTGCAAACGAAAAGATCGTTCTTTTTGCCGCTACTGCTGTAAAAGAAACAATGGAACCAGTGGAAGTAGCTACCCAATTATTCAGGACTGCCGTGAAAGGTTCAGTTACCATCAAGGAAGCTACCGTTCCCAAGGAGAACATCTTGAAAGAAGCCCATGTGATGGGTTGGTCAGGATATACGCGTGAAGGTGAACACCCCCGTCTGATGGTGGATGGAAATAGCGAAACAAAGTGGTGTGATACCAGTATATTACCCAACTACGTGGATTTCGACCTGGGTGAAAACAAGACTATCAGCGGCTGGAAATTACTCAATGCCGGACAAGAAAGCCAATCCTGGATTACAAGTGACTGCTTCCTACAGGTGAAAAATGCTGTTAACGAAGAATGGAAGACGGTAGACGGAATATTTGGTAACTCAAGTAACGAAGTATCCAGAAATCTTTCGCAGCCGATAGAAGCGCGTTATGTTCGTCTCTTGGTAACTAGACCGACACAAAGCAAAAATGGAAATGCAGTGCGTATCTATGAATTTAATGTGTATTAAATAAAGGCGTTTGAATTAAAATCCCCGGTATCCTTCTTCATGACGGGATATCGGGGATTTTCTATTTGAACCCTATCTGAAACATACTTGCTTCGTACCATTGCCGTACTTTCTCCACTCAGAGGTACCTCTGGATGGAGAAGGTACGGAGCAAGTGTGCTTCAGATAGGGCTCAGGTATGGTGCAGGAGATACTTATTTCTCCTGCATTTTGTCCATCAGTACTTTTATCCAGTAACCTCCGATTACAGAACGAGCCTTAAAACCAACCCAGGTACCTGTATCGGTATAGTGCCAGTCGTTCATTGGTACACGGGAGATTGTTTCATTGGCATATTTGTAAATGGGATCA
>ERZ827156.3829-NODE-3829-length-12979-cov-2.898097_pt1 | contig 12979 bp, 10 predicted proteins | sample MGYA00519919_ERZ827156 | MGnify/ENA primary metagenome ERZ827156 (study PRJEB31778, sample SAMEA3449269) | human gut metagenome | biome: human gut; feature: human-associated habitat; material: faeces | place: United Kingdom | collected 2010/2012 ... | reverse complement strand
CTTAACCAGCTTACCGGCGTCCTTGGATGTGTTCAGTCCTTTCAATGTATTCCCCCTGGGTTCAACAATGTTCCCTTCACGAATCACATCATACCGATCATTCGGTGGAAACTGCGAAGCCCCTTCCAAAATCCAAATTTAGTCGCGATTTCTCTCGCGACTAAAGTCGCAAGTTTCCTCGCGGTATTTCTATGAATTATTGAAAGTGCACTTTATAAAAAAAAGAAAGTCCACTTTATGAAAAATATAAAGTGGACTTTCGATTTTAATGAAAAATGGATAATATAGTGAATTGGAACGAAAAATATCAAGAAAACAGTCGTGAAAGCATTTCGGGACGCGGCATGGCGCCGGGTTCTTCGGAACTTCGCAGCCACTGATGGGCCTTTTCAAGCGCGGAAAGCCGAACCCGCATCCGGTCGTTTTCTACGACGAGCGTACCGTCCTTGCGCAGCGCCGCGAGACTCCGCTCAATGGCGGCCGAGGAACAGTTGATGACGTAACGGAGTGCTTCGCCGCGCAGTGCGAGGGGCATTTCAACCCAGTCCGTGCCGCCGTCCGTGATTTTGTGCCCGTACATCACCGCCCAGCTCAGGAAGAAAACGAGGATTCGGTCGTCGATGTCGAGGAGCGTTTCCGCGGCAAACCCCATGCGGTCCGAAAGGTTTGCCAATTCAAACTGAATGCAGAGAATCTGCATGAATTCCGAGTCTTTCTTTGCGAGACTCATGACGAGACTCTGCGGCACCGAAAGGATGACGGAGGGGACGAGTGCAAAGTAGCGCCCCAGGCAGGGCCGATGTGTGAAGAAATTCAGATTCCCGCATGCGAGGCGCCCGGGAATGGAAACCGCCACCGAAAGCCGGCTTTGGGAAAAGGGGGAACCCACGCAGCGCGCCGTGATGCCGGACTTCACGAAGACGAGTTGATCCACGCGGTTGTTCATGCCCAGAACGGGATCCCGCGCGCCCAGTTGCTTTTCTGTGCCCCAGCGTTCGATCAACGAACGAATTTGCGGATGCAGTTCGGGGTGGATCCAGGGAACAACGGGCAGGTCGGGGCCGACGGAGCCGCTCCAAGTGCTCTGCCGAGTTTGTTCAATGTCTTCAAACCAGTGGGCGGAAGGCGCGCGCATTGAAGAGTTTCTCCGAAAACGGCATCGGCGGATGAAAAGATCGTCAGGACGCAAGAAGAGCAGTATTCCGATGCTGAGTGAATTTTTTTAGCTGACGGAGAGAATAGTGGTTCAAAGCCTGCGCTGTCAATCCGCAGCGCGTCAAACTGCGGTAAAGACGGGAAGGTTGAGTTTGCCGAGGTCATGGGGCGAAATCGTCGTTATGCCGAGACGTCGCAGTTTTCGGCCGGCTTTGAGAACTTTCTTGTCTTTCGAAATAAGAAAGTCGGCTTGAAGGGCTTGAGCAAGTGTCAGAAACTTTACGTCGTCCTGATCGCGACAGAAGGCGTTCGGCGTATCAGCCGCAAGATGCACGCCCACCGAGGCTGTGTGCCAAAGCAGAATTTCGCACTGGTCGGCGACCGACAACCCGAACTGCCGGCGCCGCAGAACGTCCGCGAGTTCGTCCACCGTATCGTCGCTTCTGACGGCCCAGAAGCGGTCGGCGAGCAGTGCTGCACGCAGAAAGCGGCTTACGGCGTCGTCCCAGTACCAGAGGTCAAGCAGAACGTTGGTATCCAAAACGACGAGGGGGTGGGTGCGAAGGCCGGGGGCGAGAGCGGCGTCCGCCGCAAAAGCCGCCCGGCGTTCCGGGGACGTGCGGTGTGTGGTTCTGAGATTGGTGAGAAAGGTTGCGGTCGGAAGCGACGCAAAAAGACGGGCGTCCGTCATCAGGCAAGCCCTTCTAAGAGATCATCGGCACTGCCCGCGGCCAGCGCGTCTTGGGCCGCTGCCGCGGCATGAAGCGTTTCGGATTCCGACAGGAGTCCTTTTAATTCCGTTTCCCGCAAGGCGGCTTCGGAAAGAAGTTCCGCGTCTTTTGCGTCCGCTGAGAGCCGTTTGGCGACGATGACGAGCGACAACGCCCTTTCGCGTTTAAGCGAAGAAACCCCCGCCGTTTCCCAAACGAGTTTCGACACGAAAAGGAGTGCCTTGAGGGAGTGCCCCTTGGCGGCGAGTACGGCCCATTGCAGCGCTTGCTGCGCGGACTGCCGGACGCCGCGTCCCGACCAATAGAAAAAGGCAAGCGCCAACTGGGCGTCCGTGAGTCCGGCGCGGGCGGCTTCGGCGCACCAGCGGAACGCTTCGTCGTTGTCTTTTTGCGGATTGTCCGGTCGTAGGTTCAGAAGAGCGAGCTCATAGGCCGCCTTGGCGCAGCCCTTCATGGCGGCGCGTTTGTAGCGCTGCTGTGCCTGCTTTAGGTCCGGTATCGTGCCGAGGCCGAACTCGTATGCTTTGGCGGATTCGTATTCGGCTTCGGTGTGCCCCTGAGCGGCGGCAAGCCGAAACCAGGTCAGTGCTTCCTTCTCAGAAGCCGTAACGCCGAACCCCCATTGGTAGCAACGCGCGAGGTCGTATTGGGCTTCTTTCATTCCCATGACGGCCGCTGAGCGGAAGAGTTGCGCGGCTTTCAGGGGATCCGGGCGGATGCCCTGCCCTCGGGCGATGAGTACCCCCAGGAGATGCTGACTTGCGAGGTGCTCTTTTTCGGCGGCTTTTTTGAGCCACTTCACGGCTGTACGATTGTCGGCGGATAAGGTGGCGCCGGTCGCGAGTGCCTTAGCAAGTTCATACTGCGCTTGGGGACTCCCTTGGGCGGCTTCGCGGGCCCATTGATCGATTTCTTTCTCTCCCGGCGCTGCGATGGGGGGCGTGCCGTTTAAAAGCGCAAGTACCCCCGTCGTGCGGCCGTTTTCAGGCGCTCGACGCGGCAATTCAAAACGCAGATCAACGTTGGCGCGCATGACGGCTTACGGGTTCTGAAGAATCGGTGCCGTCTCAGGCAGCGGATCAATGCCCGTGAGGTGCAGAAAGAGAACGAGCGTCAGGGCAAAGGCGACGTAGGCCACCCAACCGAAGGCGCCGAGCATGATGGCCCGGCCGAACATCTTCCCTTCGTACTGAATGTGGTTGCGTCGTACGTACTGAATCTGGCGAATGCCGAGCGAAAAGCCCCAGGAGAGCCAGAAACCTACAAAAAGGGCAATCATCAGATAGCGGCAGATCGGAATGTCGCGGATAAAGGGTTCGACGACGGTGTAGCCTGCAAACGTGAAGAAACTTACACGCACCCAACCCATGTTGCGGGCGGCGAGTTCGTGTTCCCCGAGTTCGCGCCAATTGAGCCCCTGCAGGAAACCGCCGAACATCGGTGTGAAAAGGAGCGTCAGAATAAAGCAGACCGTGGGGTTATAAAGACGGGGAAGCGCGGACGGCGTGGCGTCGGGCGCCGAAACGGTATCAGACATGAGATAAATTAGGGATGAGACAAATACACGCGCATTGTAGAGAAAAAGTAGCACCTGCAGAATCAATTCGGCATCGCGCTTGACGGCAAAACGGTACTGGTCGCGGCAGCTTGACGGGCCGTGGGGCTGTCGTGATGCTGACGGCCCCACGGCTTTACGCCGCGACGGCCGGCAGGCTTGTGAGCAACCGACAGCCGTAAAGTTCCGAGATGGCTTCCACGCCCTTTTTGAGGGCGTCCATGGCCGCGGGGCGCGGGTAGGACTTTCGCCAGGCAAGCACCACGCGGCGCTTCGGAATATTGGGCTTTTCAAAGGGGATGATTCTCACCATGGCGTTTCCGCGGTAGTAGGGCGCGGAACTCGCCGGAAGAATGGTGACCCCCAGGCCCTGCGCCACCATGTAAAGAATCGTCTGCAGGGAACTTCCTTCAATGCGTTTCTTGCCGTTGGGATCGCTTCGCACGCCGTCGGCGCAGAAGTCGAGCACTTGGTCTCGGAAGCAGTGCCCTGCGCCCAGGATCAACATTGATTCCCGCTTGATGTCCTCTCGGGTGATGACGTCTTTTTGAGCAAGTTGATGGTCGGCGGGGACGGCTGCCACAAAGTCTTCGTCGTAAAGCGGCTGAATCATGAGCCCCGGCTGATCCACGGGAAGCGCCAGAACGGCGGCGTCGATCGTACCGGTTCTGAGTTCGTCGAGAAGATTCACCGTGAGGTTCTCTGAGAGAATGAGGGGCATTGCGGGGGCCGTCTTCTTAACGGCGGCGACAAGTCCCGGCACCAGATAAGGGGCAATCGTGAAGATGGCGCCGAGCCGCACTGGCCCCTTTAAAGGATCCCTGCCGCCGGCGGCGCACTCTTTCACCGCTTCAGCCGCTTCCAGCACTTTTTTAGCGCGTTCCACCACGATGAGTCCGATGGGAGTCGGGGTGACTTCAACGCTCTTGCGTTCGAAAATCTTGATGCCGAGTTCAGTTTCCAATTTGCGGATGGCAACCGACAACGAGGGTTGCGACACGCCGCATTTTTCGGCGGCGTGTCCGAAGTGACGTTCCTGCGCGACGGCGACGGTGTATTTGAGTTCGGTGAGATTCATAGTAAAAAATCCTCTCAGGCCTGAAGGTAATTTGTGTTTTTGTTAAACCAGCGGGCGGCGAATTTCTGAGCGGCTGCCGGGTCTTCGTTGAGCCAGTTTTCTGCGGTGTAAGTTGCCCATTTCAAAAGATCTTGATTGGACGACGGATCCGCAAAGCGCATGGCGGCCGCCCCTGACTGACGGGCCCCCAGAAATTCTCCGGGGCCTCGGAGTCGCAGATCCTCCCGAGCGATTTCAAAGCCGTCCGTCGTCTCCCGGATGACTTTGAGGCGGGCTTTGCCGGCGTCGGTGAGTTCCGGATCAAAAAGCATCAGACAGACGCTTTTGCCGCTGCCGCGTCCCACGCGCCCCCGGAGTTGATGCAGCTGAGAAAGACCGAAGCGCTCGGCGTGTTCAATGACCATGACGGTGGCGTTGGGGACGTCTACCCCGACTTCGATTACGGTGGTGGAAACGAGAAGGTCGAGTTCGCCCGCCGCAAATTTCGCCATGACGGCTTGCTTGTCCTCGGTCGGCATTTTGCTGTGCAACAGGGCCGTCCGCAGTTCGGGGTGTGCTTGGCGGATGGCGGTTTCCCGGGCAACGGCAGCGGTGAGATCGGCTTTTTCGTTGTCTTCAATGAGGGGGCAGACCCAGTAGCACTGACTGCCTTGTGTGATATCACCCGCGACGGCGTTGAGGACTTCCGGGGCGCGGGTGCAGCTCACGAGTTTCGTTGTTACCGGCTGACGCCCCGGCGGCAGTTCATCCAAGAAAGACACGTCCAAGTCCGCGAGGTAACTCATGGCAAGCGTACGAGGAATCGGGGTGGCGGTGAGAAGCAGTTGATGCGGTACCCAACCTTCTTCGTTGGGCTGCATGAGTCTTAAGCGCTGCGCTACCCCGAAGCGGTGTTGTTCGTCGATGACGGCAAGAACGAGCCGGTGATAGACGACTTTCGTTTGAATGAGCGCGTGCGTACCGACGATGACTTGCGCGGTGCCGGAAGCAATTTTCTCCAACGCGTCGCGTTTTTCCGCAGCGGAGAGACTGCCCACGAGCAAAATGACTGAAACGCCGAGCGGATTGAACCAGGCCGAAAATTTTTCAAAGTGCTGTCGGGCGAGAATTTCGGTGGGCGCCATGACGGCCGCTTGGCCCCGGTTTTCGACGGCTTTGAGGGCGGCGAGCGCTGCAATGACGGTTTTCCCGGAACCGACGTCGCCCGCAACGAGACGCTGCATCGGATGTGTGAGCGAGAGCCCGGCGTTGATTTCGTCCGTCACGCGTTTCTGAGCACCGGTGAGCGTAAAGGGGAGGGAGTCCGAAAAGGCGCGGGTGAGCATGTGCTCTTCAGTATTGAGCGCCGGAGCCGTGAGGTGCCCCTTTTCCGTTCGGCTCTGTCGTAAATAAATCTGCTGCGCCAGAAATTCGTCAAAAATTACGCGGCGCCACTCGGGCGTCCGATGAGCCGAAAATTCGGCCGTCGGCGTAATGGGGCTCGGCGTATGGAGTTCGTTAAGAGCTCTTGCAAATGCGGGGAGCGCGAGGGGGGTCGTGTATTTCGCCGGAATGGTTTCCCGGAGGTCAAGGTCAAGAAGCGCTCGGGCAATGCGCTTTCTCAGAACGGGTTGCGTGAGACCTTCCGTAGTGGAATAAATGGGCGTCAATGATGAGGGGAGATCCGCCGGACAGTCCGCGGCTTTTCTGACGCGGGGCTGATTGATTTCCACGCCGCCCAGGTAGCCGGCGACGACTTCGCCGTAGGCACGGACGACGTTGCCGACGGCGAGCGTCTTTTTGTCGCAGAACCGGAAGAATTTCAGTACAACGCGCCCCGTGTCGTCTTCGAGGGTGACGAGAAAGTAGGGGCGGAAATTATTGAACCGCTTTTCCTGGAAGTTGATGACCTTTCCTTGGATTTGGGCGTGCGTACCGGGGCGCAGTTCCCGCACGGCGGTAATCTGCGTTTCGTCTTCATACCTTAACGGCAGGTGCAACGCAAAGTCCCAGTCACGAATGAGACCGAGACGAAGAAATTTTTCCGAGGTGCTCACTTTCGGAGCCGATTTCTTTTTGGGGGCAGCGGTGTCCTCGGCGGTCGCCATGAGAGGTCCTTCATAAAAAGCGGTAACGGTAAAAATCAGGCTAGCCCGACGACGGCTTCAACTTCAAAAAGGGCGCCCTTCGGAAGCGAAGATACTTCAACGCAGCTGCGGGCTGGGTAGGGGGCCTTGACGTACTGCTGCATGATGGCGTTCACCTCTGCAAACTTCGTCATGTCGGTCACAAAGAGTGTGAATTTCACGACGTCGGTAAAAGAGCTGCCGGCGGCTTTGACGACTTCGGTAAGGTTTTGGAATGCTTGGTGAACCTGAGCGTCAAGCCCTTGAGCGAGTTCGCCTGTGGTGGGAATAAGGCCGATCTGGCCCGAGCAGTAAAGCGTATTGCCGAAGCGGACGGCCTGATTGTAGGGGCCGATGGCCGCGGGAGCATTCTTGGTGGCGATGATGTCGGACATGAAAAACTCCTCAGAGGAAAAGTGATGCACATCATATATCGATGTGACGGATCGGGTAATAGATAATTATCGGTTGCCGAGGTAACTGCCGGATTTACGTTAGAGAACGATACCTCTTAATAGGTAGTCTGCGGATGATTAAACAATTTGTTTTGCTTTGATTGACGAAAATCCGAGGAAAGTCACAGAAAAACCATATAAAATCTGCACCGAGCTAATTGTCGACAAAGGCATTGTCCCTTCGATTTTTAGGGGTTCTTACCTATAGTGCGGAGGGGGTAGGCCTTTTAGACTTCGCTCAGGCGAAGCTGAGGTATACCTCGGCGTTTGCCTGAGTCTTCTGAAACTGTCTGACGGACGGGGATTCAGGGGACCTTTCTGCGTATGTGCGGCTTGCGATGCACTGTCCGGCAGAGCCGGGCGGAAAGGCGCTTCTTTTTGTGGTGGCGACTGAGAGTTATCACAAAAAGAAGCTCCGAAAGCGAGAGTGGCGGCAGTTTTTTATGTAAAGATTAATGCTACGTCTTGCTTTATGTCATTGAGAGCCCACCCTGTCGGGTGAGGCAGCGGCTCATAGTCGAAAATAACGCCCGATAAGCGGCTTTACCACCGAAGCGGTAGGCGGAAGAGCTGAAAAAATGTTTTTGACCCTGCCCGAGGATCGGTGCCGGGCCTTCGTTGTCTTCAGCAACGACGGGTGTCGCGGCATATTTCCGAAGGGCGGATCCTTCACGGATCAAGGAGACCATTAAATGAAGATTATCTACACCGACGTGCTGGTGATCGGTGGCGGTCTGGCCGGTCTGCGTATGGCAGTTGCTGCCAAGCGCCGCGGTCATGATTCCATCGTCCTGTCGCTCGTCCCCCCGAAGCGCTCTCACTCGAAGGCGGCTCAGGGCGGTATGCAGGCTTCTCTCGCGAACTGCATCAAGGGCTTGGGCGACAACGAAGACGTCCACTTCGCCGATACGGTCCGCGGCTCCGACTGGGGTGCTGACCAGGACGTGGTGCGTATGTTCGTCAATACGAGCCCGAAGGCCGTGCGTGAACTCGCTGCCTGGGGCGTGCCCTGGACGCGTATCACCCCGGGGGACCGTCAGGTCATCATTAACGGTGAAAAGGTTACCATCACCGAACGCAAGGAAGCCGCCGGTCTTTTGAACCAGCGCGACTTCGGCGGCACGAAGAAGTGGCGTACCTGCTACGTTTCCGACGGTACGGGCCATGCGATGTTGAATGCGGTGTCCGACCGCGTGATCGCTGAAAACGTTCCTGTTGTGGAACGTATGGAAGCCCTCACCCTCATTCACGACGGCAAGCGCTGCTACGGCGCCGTCTGCCGCAACCTGATGACGGGTGAAATCCTCGCTTACGTCGCGAAGGCCACCGCGATCGCCACGGGCGGCGCCGGCAAGCTCTTCCGCGTGACGACGAACGCTCAGATCTGTGAAGGTACGGGCCACGCGCTCGCCCTCGAATCCGGTGTTGCCACGTTGGGCAACATGGAAGCCATTCAGTTCCACCCCACGGGTATTTTCCCCGCTGGTATTCTCGTGACGGAAGGTTGCCGCGGTGACGGCGGTCTGTTGCGCGACGTGGACGGCCACCGCTTCATGCCGGACGTGGAACCGGAAAAGAAGGAACTCGCTTCCCGTGACGTCGTGTCCCGCCGCATGGAAGAACGTATTGCTCAGGGTAAGGGTGTGAAGAGCCGCTTCGGTGAACACCTCTGGCTCGACATCACGCTCTTGGGCGAACACCACATCAAGCACAACCTCCGCGAAGTTTACGAAATCTGCCATTACTTCTTGGGCGTTGACCCGACGAAGGAATGGGTGCCGGTTCGTCCCGCCATGCACTACACCATGGGCGGCGTGCGCACGAACTACACCGGTGAATCCCGTCAGCTGAAGGGCCTTTTCGCCGCCGGCGAAGCTGCCTGCTGGGATATGCACGGCTTCAACCGCTTGGGCGGTAACTCCGTTGCCGAAACCGTGGTTGCAGGTATGATTGTGGGCGAATTCATCGCCGACTTCTGCGAAAAGCCTGAAAACAGCATCGACATCCCGACGTCCCTGATCTACGAATGGGCCGCGAAGACCCAGAACGAACTCGACGGCTACCTGAAGAATTCCGGCACGGAAGACATGGCGAAGATCCGTACCCGTATGCAGGAACTGATGACGAGCAAGATCGGCATCTTCCGCCGCGGCGATATCATGGACAGCGCCGTGGAAGAACTCGAAGAGCTCTACAAGAAGACCTTCAAGGTTTCCGTGAAGGAACAGGCCGGTGCGAACACGGAATTGACGTACGCCTACCGTACTCGCAAGATGCTGAAGGTGGCGCTCGCCATCGCCTGCGGTGCTACGGCCCGTAAGGAATCCCGCGGTGCTCACTTCCGTGAAGACTTCCCGGTTCGCAACGATGCCGAATGGCTCAAGCGCACCCTGTCTTCCTGGAAGGAAGGCGATACGCGTCCGACGCTCTCTTACGAAACGCTCGACATTTCCAAGATGGAACTGCCCCCGGGCTGGCGTGGTTACGGCGCCAAGAATTACATCGACAACCCCGAAACGCCGAAGCGTCAGGCCGAAGTCGATGCCATCCGCGCCAAGATGCAGGCTGAAGGTAAGGATCGCTTCGCGATTCAGGATGCGATTCTGCCCTTCCACAACCTGCTGCCGAAGCGTCTGCAGGGCCGCAATGAACGTATCGATGAACCCCTGGCTTAATTTAGGAGCTGAACTTAAATGAGTACTCAAGTCAAGAAGCAGCATCGCTTGCTCAAGGTCAGCGTCCTGCGTTACAACCCCGCGGATCCCGCGAGCGTGCCGCACATGCAGACCTACGAGGTTGAAGAAGCCGACTCCATGACGCTCTTCATTCTTCTGAACGAAATCCGCGACAAGATGGATCCCACGCTGCAGTTCGATTTCGTCTGCCGCGCCGGCATCTGCGGTTCGTGCGCCATGATGATCAACGGCAAGCCCGGTCTCGCCTGCCGTACTCTGACGCGCGACCTGCCGACCGAATTCACGCTCGCACCGCTGCCGGCGTTCGAATTGATCGGCGACTTGTCCGTGAACACGGGTAAGTGGATGCGCAACATGTCCGAACGCATGGAAACGTGGGTTCACATGAAGCAGGATGAAGTCGACATGACGAAGAAGGAAGAACCGATGGATCCGCAGTTGGCGGAAGACATCTATCTTCTCGATCGTTGCGTCGAATGCGGTTGCTGTATCGCCGGTTGCGGTACGGTTCGCATCCGTCCGGACTTCGCCGGCGGCGTTGCGATCAACAAGATCGCCCGCTTCCGTCTCGATCCCCGCGACACGCGTAACGACGCCGATTTCTACGACGTGATCGGTGACGATTCCGGCGTGTTCGGCTGCATGTCCTTGCTCGCCTGCCACGACTTCTGCCCGAAGGAACTGCCCTTGAAGACGCAGATCGCCTTCATCCGTCGTAAGATGGCTGAACAGGGTATCAAGAACTACGACAAGGTGACGCCTACCCCGCGTAAGTCGATCCCGATCGTTCCCCGTAAGCACTAATCTCGCTTACCGAGAAATCGGTTCTTGATTAAAGCCCGCGCAGGCAGACTCAGAAATGGGAAAGCCTGGGCGGGCTTTTTCGTGCGCGGAAAAGCATTGATGACGATGAGTCGGTATGATCCTCTCCATCGTATGTAATTCGAAGACGGAAACTAGGGCAGGCCCAACGATTGATTACCCCCGCCGGTTCGGCGGGGTGGCACGGCTCTACGGCGAAGAGGGGGCGGCTAAATTAGCGCAGGCGCATGTCTGCGTCGTCGGCGTGGGCGGCGTGGGCAGTTGGGCTGTGGAAGCATTGGCGCGTACGGATGTGCGTCGCCTCTCGCTCATTGACTTGGACAACGTGGCCGAGAGCAACACGAATCGCCAGATCCAGGCCTTGGGGCAAGAATACGGACGCGCAAAGATCGACGTCTTAAAGGATCGCATCGCGCTCATCAATCCGCGTTGTACTGTGACCTGTATTGAGGATTTTGTAGACGAGGACAACGTCGCAGAACTCGTCCCCGAAGACGCCGTGGTTTTGGACTGCATTGATCAGGTACGGGCCAAAGCGGCGCTCATTCATCTTTGTCGGCGCCGTAAACAGTTCGTGGTGACGTCGGGAGCAGCGGGGGGCCGCGTGAATCCGCTTTGCATCAAAACCGGGGATCTCGGACGCATTACCGGGGATCCGCTCTTGGCGAGCGTCCGGTATCGTCTCCGAAAAGCCTATGGTTTTCCGAAAGGCCCGGCTAAGCCGGGAAAATTGCCGCCGGCCTTCAATGTCGCTGCGGTGTATTCGGACGAACCGGTAAAAAAGCCGATGGCTGGCGCTTGTGAAGTGGATCCGCAGACCCGGGGGTTGGCGTGCTCGGGGTACGGTTCCGGCGTGGTTGTGACCGCTTCCATGGGAATGGCGGCCGCATCGATTGCGCTTAATTACCTAGTAGAAATGGTGTAGACGTCGAGTTCGTTGTTTACAGGATTCGTACAAAACAGGGGGGAGAGGCTTAAAAAAGCCGCTTCCCCGATTTTTTTTGCAGTGTGACTTATCACATTTATTGTTTGAAAAATCGAAACAAGCAGTTTGAAACTAGAAAACGTTATCAAAAGTTGATCCTCATCAAAAGGTATATCGTTTTTGTAAAGCACGATTTGGAAAAGAGAAACTTTTACTAGGGATAAAGTGAAAAGGCTTTTAAATTCAGTGCGCAAATAATCAGCATCCGTTGAGATGAGAGAGAGGGGAGAAGACCCTTAGGACGATTGATGTAGTCGGCCTAACCCTAAAGAGGCATTTTTAAGTTTTCCCTAAGAGTGAAAGAGGTGTACTATGACGTCAACCGAGAGAAAAGTAATGTATTTCACTTAGGAGAAATACATCAGATCTCAGGTTCGTTCGACGGTCAAGACCGTGGGCGTCTTCTCAAACGAAGGTCGTTCATGATCGTCGAGGCGAATCAGGTTAAACGAATTCCGGGTAAGCCCCTGTAAAAAGGGTGGTAACCCGGCCATATGTTTGCAAGAGGAGCAAATAAAAGATGTCTCGTTTTGAAAGTGACTTCCTGGGTCAGCTCGAAATCGCTGATGATTGCTACTACGGCGTTCAGACGCTGCGCGGCAAGGAAAACTTCCACATCACCGAAATGCCGATGAGCCAGGAACCGTTCTTCGTCATCGCCTACGGCTATGTGAAGAAGGCTGCTGCGATGGCCAACAAGGAACTCGGCACGATCCCGGCCGACGTCGCTGACGCGCTCATCTGGGCCTGCGATCAGATCATCGCCGGCAAGTACCGTGATCAGTTCGTGACCGATTGGCTCCAGGGCGGCGCCGGTACCTCCACGAACATGAACTGCAACGAAGTCATCTGCAACCTCGCCTGCGAAAAGCTCGGCACGGTGAAGGGCGACAGCAAGCGCGTGAGCCCCAACGACCACGCCAACTTCGGTCAGTCCACGAACGACACCTACCCGACGGCTCTTCACCTTGCTCTGTTGCTGCGCAGCAACGTGCTCCTGAAGTCCGTTGAAGACTTGGTCGGCGCCTTCTACAAGAAGTCCGAAGAATTCAAGGGTGTTCTGAAGATGGGCCGTACCCACCTGCAGGACGCTGTTCCGATGACGCTCGGCCAGGAATTCCACGGCTGGGGCTTCACGATCAATGACGAAATCAAGGTGATCCGCGAAGCTCAGGAACACCTGAAGTGCATCAACCTCGGCGGCACCGCCATCGGTACGACCGTGACCTGCCACCCCGATTATCCGGCTCTCGCCGTGAAGCACCTCGCCGAACTTACGGGCTTTGACTTCAAGAACAGCGACGACCTCATCGCCGCCACGAGCGACTGCGGTGCCTACGTTGCCATGTCGAACGCGATGAAGAGCCTCGCCGTTAAGCTGACGAAGGTTTGCAACG
>ERZ827156.3826-NODE-3826-length-12986-cov-3.272523_pt1 | contig 12986 bp, 10 predicted proteins | sample MGYA00519919_ERZ827156 | MGnify/ENA primary metagenome ERZ827156 (study PRJEB31778, sample SAMEA3449269) | human gut metagenome | biome: human gut; feature: human-associated habitat; material: faeces | place: United Kingdom | collected 2010/2012 ... | reverse complement strand
ACGAGGGCAAAAACGTGGCGGTTTGCTGCAATCGCTCGGAAAATCCATGGACGCTTCCGCATAGCGGAACGATCCTCCTTGGCGGTGGCATCGCCGAATATACCGGCGAAACCCTCACCCTTGGGCAGAATGGATTCTGCGCCATGGAGCGTAAATAAAAAGAATTATAACAGGAAAGAGGCGTTGATATGCAAATATCAGCGCCTCTTTCTGTATGTAGTTCTAAGAATGTTTTTAAGATTCTACCGTTAAATTCCGCAGCCAAATATATTTTTTGTATCTTGGCAGTAAAAACGGGAATTTGACGATCTCATCGGCACACATGACCATATAAACGACCATGACCGGCCAGCGGAACACAAAGCAGCCCAAAGCAGAGATCGGAAGCGCCAGGCACCACGTTGCAATCAATACGCTGACCGCATCGTATTTTGCATCTCCGCCTGCCGGAAAAACGCCGCATGTAAAGATTGCGTTGAACGAGTACGCAAACATGTAGAGCACATTGTATGCAAGCATTTGAATCAGATAATGCTGTGCGGCTGGCTCCAGAACATAGAAGTGATAGATCAGTGGGCCGATAACGCACAGCAGAGTTGCATTTGCAAAGCCGCAGAGAAGCGCGATGATCCAGAAGCGCTTGCCATATTCCTTTGCCTTCTGCTCTGCAATCACGCTCTTTCCACTTCGGCTTCCACCGGTAACCATAATAACCTTTGACATAACTCTTCCTCCTTAAAATATCCGGGATAATTCTTCTCAAATCCCCCGGTTACTTAAATATTTCAGGTTGCTTGAACATTTTGTATAAAATATTGCACAAAATAGATTCCTTTGAAAACGCTTTATTCCTTCGAAGGTTGTGGGTCGAGGACAGAAATCTCGCCCCGCATAATAAATCCCATCGTGATAAATACTGTCACAATCATAAGCACAAAACTATCTATCATGTATCCAAGTGCTATATTCGCGCTTCCGATAACCGCCGCCAGCGTTCTGGCATAGACCGCAATGTAAAAGGACTCTGCCATTGATACAATCTTACCCTCTGTCGTTCGGACACTTCCCCTGCATATAAGGGCAAATGCCAACGCTACCAAAAGATACTGTACTGCCTTCGTTATAAGAAGTACCACCAAATAGAATACAAGAAACATATAAAATGCTGGAAGCATCTCTGCTAATCCCTTATTATTCAACTTCCAGTTTTTAAACTGAGAAAGTACAATCTGCTGATTTCCACCTGGCATCTTAATTAAAATGTTCTTCTTTCCAACTAAAAGTTCCTGTACATAATCAGACTTAAAATCCGACTCCTTAAATTCTTCAACTGACGAATCTGCCTTGATATGAACAACCCCGCCTATTGTAAAATCAATCGGACTCTCACTCTGAAAATATCCTTTTTCTAAAGTAAACTTCGGGATACGGTTTAAAACCAGATTTTCTAAACCACCGACACTCGCCGTCCATGCCGCAAATGGAATCACATTCTCGATAAGTACGAGAAACATGACAAGCACAGCTACATAACCGACAAATGCTCCCTTTTTCTTCTTAATCAGTTCTTTATACTGAGATGGATGGATGCAGGCAATCACATACTGCCACAAAAATCCAATCTTACTCTCCTGCTGCATCATCTTCCCCCTATACCGGATATACAATAGAGGCGGCAATCTCGTCTGCCTTTTCTTTGCTAATCAATACTTCAATTAACTTCAGTGCAAATGCAATCGCTGTACCTACTCCCCGGCTTGTTACTACATTGCCATCAACAGCAACCGGCTCTTCTGTATACTCTCCCACAGGAATTCCGTCAAGACATCCCGGATAACTGGTTGCCTTTCTGTCCTTTAAAAAGCCAAGTCCGCCAAATACAGATGGTGCCGCACAGATTGCTGCTACCCACTTGCCAGCCTCATACTGCTTTTTTAAAAGTTCTGCAAGACCCTCATGGTCTCTTAAATAATTCGTTCCCGGCATTCCTCCCGGAAGTACGAGCATATCTGCCTCTTCCTTAATATCTTCTATTAAAATGTCTGTATTCACAGAAATATTACGGGCTCCTGTTATCTTTGTTCTTCCCATGATGGAAACCATCGTCACAGAAACACCAGCTCTTCTCAATAAATCTACTGCCGTAAGCCCTTCTACTTCCTCAAAACCATCGGCACAAAATACATATACTGAACGCATCATAAGCCTCCTTTACTTTGTTAATAAATTCATTATCCTTAATAATATCCTACTTGCACCTTTTTATCAAGCTTGGTCATACTTTTTTCACTTTATTTCTCCTAAAAATATGATATTATATAGTAATACATTGTTATCGACTGTTATTTTTTAATTAAAATAATATTTTAGGGAGGATGAACATGGAAATCGAAAGAAAGTTTTTAATAAAATCTTTACCCGACAATTTAGAAAGTTATTCCTGTGATACTTTAATTCAGGCATACATTTCCACAGAACCCGTTATCCGTGTCAGGAAAAAAAACGAAGATTATATTCTCACCCTGAAGTCTGCTGGATTACTCGCCAGAGAAGAAATTGAAATGTCACTTACAGAAGAATCTTTCAAACATCTGCTTTCAAAAAAAGATGGCATTTCTATCAAAAAGAAACGGTATAAAATTCCAGATACCCCTTACTTAATCGAACTTGACGTATTCGAGGGCGATTACAATGGATTTTGCATGGCAGAAGTAGAATTTCCGGATATAGACAGTGCCAATGCTTACAATGCTCCTGCCTGGTTCGGCCCGGAAGTTACAATGGATTCCCGTTTTCATAATTCCAGTTTAAGCAAGAGAAATCCAGCGGAAGTTCAGGAATTTCTGGAATTAATCCAGAAGATGTAATATGATTATAAGAATTTCGAAATTGTAACACAATTTTAAGAATAATTAATATCATTTTTCTTGAAAATGTATTATAAGCATTTCATCCAGTTCCAACTGCCATTTTCATAATTTGTTATAAGTTGTTACCAGATTTTCTTTCCCTTATTTTTTCCCTTATGAGGGTTCGTAAACAAGGGTAGAACGATATAACACGATACAAGATGTGACGGAGAGGACACCCACGAAAACTTTAGTGTTTTCGCAACGTGCAAATTCTTTCCAACCTCAATTCCGCATTTTCTCTTTACCTGTGAGATATACAGATTGGAAACCTTCATGCCGGCATTATGTTCAGCCACATACTTCTTTATCTCATCATATGTTGCCTTAGTCTCTGCAGATGTTATATCCATATCATCAAGTTCAATCGTGACATTAATGTAATCATCCGGCTTTTGTTTCAGTTGGGACAAAAGAACAACCGTCTCCACATGCGTACTCTGCGGAAACATATCCGTAGTAGAAACCCGCATCAACTCATAATCCTCCGCACAAAGCACCTTCAGATCCCTGGCCAACGTAGCACTATCACAGCTCACATAAACAACCCTCTCCGGTTTCATCTTAAGGATCGTATTCAGAAGTACCTCATCACAACCCTTTCTTGGCGGATCTACCACAATAACATCTGCGTAGACGCCATTCTTCTCATACTCCCTCGGCAGTACTTCCTCTGCTTTTCCAACAAAAAACTCCACGTTCTCGATTCCATTAAGCTTAGCATTCTCTCTTGCATTGTCAATGGCCTGTGGTACGATCTCCACGCCGCGGACAAATTTTGCTTTCTGAGCCAGGAACAGGGAGATGGTTCCGATTCCACAGTACAGGTCCCAGACTGTTTCATTTCCGGTGAGACCTGCGTACTCCAGGGCCTTTCCGTACAGTTTTTCGGTCTGGATGGGATTGACCTGGAAAAAGGACAGCGGCGAGATCTGATAGGAGATATTTCCGATACTGTCCGTTATATAGGACTGTCCCCAGAGGAGACGAAGCTGATCTCCCAGGATCACATTGTTCCGTTTTTTATTGACATTGATGGTGATGCTGGTCATTTCCGGAATTTCACACAAAGAGTCCACCAGAGCTTTTTCTGCCGGGATCTTATCTCCGTTTAAGATCAGACAGACCATCATCTCATCTGTATGGAAACCATAGCGGATCATAATATGGCGTACAAGACCCTTTCCTGTTGTCTCATCATAAGGCTGTACATGATATTTCTCCATATGGCCGATCACACGGTCCAGAACCTCTTTATTCTGTTTCACTCCCAGAATACAGTCCCGGTTGTCAATAATAGAATGGGTCCTTCCTGCATAAAAACCGGTGATGATCTTTCCGTCTTTATTTTTTCCTACTGGGAACTGTGCCTTGTTGCGGTAATGGTAAGGCTCATCCATTCCCATGATCGGTTCCATGGGGAAATCCTTAAAACCTCCAATCCGCTCCAGATGGCCACGGACTTTTTTCTCCTTGAATTTCAGCTGCTGCTCATAGGATAATGCCTGAAGCTGGCATCCTCCACACTGACGGGCAATGGAGCAGGCCGGTTTCACACGGTACGGGGACGGTGTGATCACCTCCATCAGACGGCCATAGCCGTAGTTCTTTTTTGCCTTGATGATCTTGGCGCTGATCCGGTCTCCGATCACGGCGTCCTTCACAAAAACGGTGAAGCCATCGGCTTTCCCGATACCTTCACCGTCAACTCCGCAATCCTCTATATCCAAAGTCAGTATATCGTTTTTACGGAATTCCATCTATTAAATATCTCCTGTTCTTCTTAAATTGGACTCAAAAAGACGGTTATAACCGAGCCATTCTTTTTTGCCCTTGTCTGCGTGGAAAATCTCTGTCAGTGTCTCCATTCTTGCATCGGTATTGTCTGCCAGATTCAGAGCTACTGCCTCTGCAAGTGCCGGTTTCTTGGGAGAGCCGTACTCCAGCTCACCGTGATGGGCAAGGATGCAATGGATTACCTGATTCTCAAGTTTCTCAGGAAAATCCGGGATCTCTTTTACCAGGTCGTGTACCATCTGTGCCCCGATCACAATGTGTCCCAGAAGCTGTCCCTCGTCTGTATAATCATTCATCGGAAAAGCTGAAAGCTCCTTGGTCTTGCCCACATCATGAAGAAGAGCGGTTGTGATCAGAAGATCACGGTTCAAAAGCGGATAGGCATTTGCCATGTAATCACAGAGACGTGTCACTCCAAGGGTGTGCTCCATCAGTCCGCCGATAAATCCATGATGCACGGTCTTGGCTGCGGAATGACCTTCAAACACCTTCATAAATTCCTGATCTTCCACAAAAAGCTTCTTCAGAAGCTGGGAAAGATACGGATTCTTCACACTGTTGATCAGGTCGCGCAGCTGGCTCTGCATATCGTCCACACTGTTCTCACTGGTAGGAAGATAATCTGCCGGATCATACTCCCCTTCTCCTGCCTTGCGTGCTCTCTTAATGTTCAGCTGCATGGCACCTGCAAAACTTGTCACATCTCCCATGATCTCAATGTAATCCAGGGCATCAAAATCATCGATCCCCAGAGAATTTGGGTCCCAGATCTTACCATCGATCACACCTGTTTTATCCTGAAGGATCAGATTCTCATAGGGTTTTCCATTCTTCGTTGTAGCTGCCTGTTTCTGTTTACAGAGATAGATTCCGTTTACTCTGTCTCCCTCATGTAATTCATTTAAAAAACGCATAAAATTCTTGCCTTTCTGTTCTTTTTACTTTCAAAGCGGACATGCTCACCAAACAAAGTATCCACTTCACACTTTGTATTCACAGCCAGCCTTTCTTTACGATCTCCGGCTGCATCCCGGTCCGGGCTTTCCCTGTATTTTCGCACAGTCTCCCCTTACATCCGGGCTTTATTCAGTATCATAACACATTTTACTTTCCTTTGCTATGGAAATCATGTAAAATAGGAAACGAAGTGTTTTTTTGCATATCCTGTGTTACGCAGAAAAACACGAGATCAACAGAAGTAACAAAAAGGAGTAACTACAGCAACAATGAACAAAAAAGCATACAAAGCACTTGAATACTATAAAATCATAGATCTGCTGACAGACAAGGCTTCCTCCCCCATGGGAAAAGATCTCTGCCGGAAGCTTACCCCTTCCACAGATATCGAGGAAATCCGGTCCATGCAGCTGCAGACCCACGATGCCCTTGCACGCCTGTTCAAAAAAGGCGGCATTTCCTTTGGCAGTGTCAAGGATATCCGGGGCACACTGAAACGTCTTACTGTAGGCAGCGCCCTGAACGCGCCGGAGCTGCTTTCCGTCTGCAGTCTTCTGGAAAATACCGGCCGTGTCAAAGCCTATTCCAGAAGTGACCGTGACGACGGAATGACCGATTCCCTTGACGGAATGTTTGCGGCACTGGAACCTCTCACACCTCTGAGCACAGAGATCCGCCGCTGTATCCTTTCCGAGGATGAGATCAGTGACGATGCCAGCAGCACCCTTCGTCAGATACGCCGCAGCATCAAAGCCACCAACGACCGGATCCACACCCAGCTTTCTTCTCTGGTTGCAGGAAGCGCCCGGAATTATCTTCAGGATTCCGTCATCACCATGCGTGACGGCCGCTACTGTATCCCGGTAAAAGCCGAGTACAAAGGCCAGATAGCCGGCATGATCCACGATCAGTCCGCCACAGGCTCCACTCTTTTCATTGAGCCTATGGCTGTTGTCAAACTAAACAACGACATCCGCGAGCTGGAGCTGAAAGAACAGAAAGAGATCGAAGTGATCCTTGCCTCCTTAAGCCAGCAGGTAGCTGCAGAACTGGAAGCCATCCATGCAGATCTTTCCATCATGGTACAGCTGGACTTTATTTTTGCCCGCGCCGCTCTTGCCATGGACATGAATGCCAGCGAACCGATCTTCAATACTGAAGGACGGATTCGCCTGCGCCAGGCCCGTCATCCTTTGATCGATAAGAAAAAAGCCGTTCCTATTGACATCCGCCTTGGAGATGATTTTGACCTCCTGGTTGTCACAGGACCAAACACCGGTGGTAAAACTGTCTCTCTGAAAACCGTGGGACTTCTTACCCTTATGGGACAGGCAGGCCTTCATATCCCGGCACTGGACCGTTCCGAGCTTGCACTTTTCCGTGAGGTCTATGCAGATATCGGAGACGAGCAGAGCATTGAGCAATCCTTAAGTACCTTCTCCTCTCATATGACAAACGTGGTTTCTTTCCTGAAATCCGCAGATCAGGATTCCCTGGTCCTCTTCGATGAGCTTGGTGCAGGTACTGACCCTACCGAGGGTGCCGCTCTTGCCATTGCGATCCTGTCCCATCTTCACGAACAGGGCATCCGCACCATGGCAACCACCCATTACAGCGAACTGAAGATCTATGCCCTTTCCACTCCAGGTGTGGAAAATGCCTGCTGCGAATTCGATGTGGAAACTTTACGCCCCACCTACCGTCTTCTGATCGGTGTTCCCGGAAAAAGTAACGCATTTGCCATTTCCTCCAAACTGGGACTTCCGGATTTCATCATCGACAAGGCAAAAGAGCAGATCAGTGAGCAGGATGAATCTTTTGAAGATGTTCTGACATCCCTGGAGCAGAGCCGAGTCACCATCGAAAACGAACGTGCAGAAATTGCCCGTTACAAAGAGCAGGTAGAAGAACTGAAAAAATCTCTCCAGGAAAAAGAGGAAAAACTGGACGAACGAAAAGAGCGCATCTTAAGAGAAGCCAATGAACAGGCACATGCGATTCTCCGTGATACCAAGGAATACGCAGACCAGACCATGAAGCTTTTCCATAAGTTCCAGAAAGATCACGTAGATACCGCTTCTGTGGAAAAAGAGCGCCAGAACCTGAAGAAACGTATGTCAAAGGCCGAGAAAGGCATGTCTTCCAAACAGCAGAAGCAAAAACCAAAGAAGCAGCTGAAACCATCCGATCTTTCTCTTGGCGATACTGTAAAAGTTCTCAGCCTGAATCTGAAAGGAACCGTTTCCAGCCATCCGGATTCCAAGGGATATCTCTTTGTGCAGATGGGAATCATCCGTTCCAAAGTACATATCTCCGATCTGGAGCTTGTGGACGAGCCGGTAATCACCACCCCGTCCATGCAGCGTACTGGCGCCGGAAAGATCCGCATGTCAAAAGCGGCCAGCATTTCCACAGAGATCAATCTTCTGGGAAAAACCGTGGATGAGGCAGTTGCAGAGCTGGACAAATATCTGGATGACGCCTACATCGCACACATGAAATCCGTCCGCATTGTTCACGGAAAAGGCACCGGCGCTCTCAGAAAAGGTGTCCACAATTACCTGAAACGCCAGAAACATGTAGCTTCCTTCCGTCTTGGAGAATTCGGAGAAGGCGATGCCGGCGTAACCATCGTAGAATTCAAGAAATAAAAAAGGAGCGGAAACCATGGCTACAAAACAGAAAATCCTCATTGTTGACGATGACAACAACATTGCAGAGCTGGTAGCTCTCTATCTCACAAAAGAATGCTTTGAGACCAAGATCGTAAATGACGGCGAGGAAGCCCTGAAGCAGTTCCATATTTTTCACCCGGATCTGATCCTTCTGGATCTGATGCTCCCGGGTATTGACGGATACCAGGTATGTCGTGAGATCCGTCATACTTCCGATGTACCGATCATCATGCTTTCCGCCAAAGGAGAAACCTTTGACAAAGTCCTGGGACTGGAACTTGGAGCAGACGATTACATCATCAAACCTTTCGACTCCAAAGAACTGGTTGCCCGTGTCCGTGCAGTGCTCCGCAGATTCCATGTAAAATCACCATCTGCCGCACCAAAGGAAAAATGTGTATCCTATCCGGATCTGGTGATCAACCTGACCAACTATTCTGTGACATATATGGGACATCAGATCGATATGCCGCCAAAGGAACTGGAGCTTCTCTATTTCCTGGCAGCTTCTCCCAATCAGGTTTTCACAAGAGAACAGCTTCTGGATCACATCTGGGGCTATGAATACATCGGGGATACCAGGACTGTAGACGTTCACATCAAGCGTCTCCGTGAGAAGATCAAGGATAATCCAAACTGGGCTCTTTCCACAGTCTGGGGCATCGGTTACAAATTTGAGGTAAAAGATTCATGAAGCAGCATCTTTATACCAAACTGCTGATCCTGTATTTTGTGTTGGGGGGAATCTGCTTTCTGCTGCTTTCCTCCGGCGGCTCCTACCTGGTAGAAAAAAGGCTTGAACGCTCCACCGGAGAGTCCCTTTACCGCACAGCCAGCCAGATGGTTTCCGGAAATGAACTCCGTCAGGCTGTAAAAGACCCGGAAAACGACTCCCTTTCCCTGGCTCTTTCCTCTGCAGCGGCTTTTCAGAATGCAGACTTCTGGGTCATGGACACGGACGGAACCGTTCTGATAAACACAGATGAACAGTCTTCCGGCTCCGGTGAGATCACTGTCAAAAATTTCCGGCCTGCAGATTACGAAAATATCTGTTATTCTTCCGGTACGTTTTATGGGACATTCAAAACCACGCAGTTAAGCACCATCGTTCCCATAAAAGATACAGACCAGGTGATCGGTTATCTGGCAGTCCACTACCCTATGAAAAGCCTCTACGAAAGCCGCAGCAATATCGTAGAGGTCATGATCCTAATCTTTATTATTATTTACGCTTTGTTTTTCAGTTTCCTGCTGATTTATTTCTACCGGGTGCACAAACCGTTAAAAGAGATCCTGAAAGGTGCCCTGGAATTTGCAAACGGAAATCTTTCCTATACGATCCCAGTAGATTCTGAAGATGAGATGGGATATCTTTCCCATTCCCTGAATTATATGGCAGACAAGCTGAACAAAAACGGAGAATATCAGCGGCAGTTTATCTCCAACGTATCCCATGATTTCCGCTCACCTCTGACCTCCATCAAAGGATATGTGGAAGCCATGCTGGACGGTACCATCCCACCGGAAATGCAGGAACGCTATCTGAAAGTCATTGCTTTTGAATCCACCCGTCTGGAGAAACTTACCCGAAGCCTCCTTACTTTAAACGAACTGGATGTCAAAAAGCGGATGATGCATATGCGGCGTTTTGATATCAACGAAACCATCCGTACTACAGCAGCCTCTTTCGAGGGAACCTGTTCGGAACGGAACATCCGGCTGGAACTCCTTCTGGCAGGCAAAGAGCTGTTCGTCCGCGCGGATATGGAGCAGATCCAGCAGGTACTGTACAATTTATTGGATAATGCAGTAAAATTCAGCAGTGACAATTCTTCCATTACACTGGAAACCACAGTCAACCATGGGAAGGTCTTCGTCTCTGTCAAAGACCGGGGAACCGGAATCCCAAAGGAAAGCCTTTCCAAAATCTGGGATCGCTTCTACAAGATCGATGCCTCCCGTGGAAAAGACCGCAAAGGTACCGGCCTTGGACTTGCCATTGTAAAAGAGATCATCAACGCCCACAAGCAAAATATCAATGTGATCAGCACAGTTGGCGTGGGAACAGAATTTATCTTTACTCTGGAAAAAGCAAAATAAAAACAAAAACACCGCAGAAAATCTGTTTTTCAATTATTGATCAACAGTTCTCTGCGGTATTTTTATAATAAATTTTTTTGTTCTTCGCAACCATCTGTGATGATTCATCTGCAGCATTTATGTCAGGATCCGTCTGTACATTTCCAATCTATTCACTGTTTTATTGAAATAACGTGTAATCCGGCCGACAGAACCTTACATTCGGGAGTTTCTGCAGATCATAACTTTTTTCACACACAATATATCCTTCCGGGATCACTTCTCCCACCTTTCTGGTATTTCCTTCAATGGTCCAGAATTGCTTACCATGAACTTCTGTCACAATACCTGTGTGGTTATAGGCAATTCCATCATGAAAAATCACAATATCTCCCTTTCGAGGTACCGTATAGGAAGGCAGATATCCTGGCAGGAATCTGCATGCAATATATGGCCAGTCTTTCAACAGTTTCTGTGCCTTGTTCAAGCCATAGGCTTCTTTCATGCACCAGGATACAAAAATCGCACACCATGGCTCACCCTGATAATAAGGAGCAGCATCCCTGCTGTATTTTGTATAATTTCCATATCCCGCATTCGCTTTCTTACTATCCAGATTTTTCAGAGATTTCTTTTCCATATATCCAATCTCTTTTCTGGCAACAAGAATCAGCTTATTAATTGCCTTACTCATTTTTTTCGTCGGTTCTACGTCAACAGCACAGATATACTCTTTTCCCTTATAAACGGCAATCGCTGCTGTTTTTCCCAGACCAACTCCTTTTACCGTTCCTGATGCACTTACCCTTGCAATATTCGTATTTCTGCATCTCCAGCTTACCCTTGCAGCCGGTGCTCCTGTCAGAGATAATTTTACGCTCTGCCCGACAGTTACCATTGCAGTCGTCCTGTTCAAAGCTACTGTCGCTGCTTCTACACGCACAGAACCTCCCACCCCCGTCAGAGACAGCGGAAATATCACTGCCAGAGCCAGAATCAATGCAAGCACCTGTTTCCTGAACTTATTCTTTTTTCCTTCCAAAACCTGATTTCTCCTTCTTAAAAAATTAATATGATTTCCTTCGCAGATTTCCCACTGAGAAAGATACCACTTTTTATCATATCAGATATTGGAGGAATCTTCCATAATTTTATAGCGGATCAGGATAAAAAAGAATAACTGTAGTTACTGTTCACCTGTAATATCCCTCGAGGTGTTTTTTGTGAGTGAAGGCCGCAGTAACAAAATACGATTCCCTCTCAGCAAAAAGGTGTTCTCAGCATTCTGTCTTCCTTTACCAGATAAATTCCTCTCGGCGTGATCCTGATCTCAGGAATGACAGGCAATGCCATAAATGACAGCGTAATAAATGGATCAAAGCCATCTTTCACACCCATTTCGTGCGCTTTCGGGATCATTTTCGCCAGGGCTTCATTCACACTTTCATACCCGGCATCACTCATCAGTCCCATCACCGGAAGCGGCAAAGTCCCATAAATCTCACCATCACGTACCAGAGTATAACCACCCTGTGTCCGCATCATCTCTTTTACAGCAAGAGCCATGTCACGATCATTATCTCCGACTACAATAATATTGTGAGAATCATGAGAAACACTGGACGCAATAGCACCACCGCGGATTCCATATCCCTTCACAATACCCACGCCCATTTTTCCCGTATTCTTATGTCTCTCGATCACTGCAATCTTCTGATACTCTCCATCCGGTACAAAATATTTCTCTCCGTCCAGAACCTTCCATGGAACTTCTTCCACTACATCGCTGGTCACGATCTGCTTCTCCAGCATCTGAATCACATGCGCTTTTCCACCCGGATGTTTCAGTTTCAAACGCTCTTCACTGAATCCTGAGACATGAACCGTATTCTTCAGATGAGGCGGGCATGGCTTCACTTCCACCTTCTCATCCCTGATGACCCGCTTTCCACAATGATAAACATCCACCACATTCAGATCCGTCACATTATCCAGAATCACAAAATCTGCCTGTCGTCCCGGCGCGATCATCCCAAGCTGATACAAACCATAACATCTTGCAGGCTGGATCGTAGCCATCTGCAAAGCCTTCTCCACCGGCAGGCCAAGCTGCACCGCACGCTTCACATTATAATTAATATGCCCCTCTTTCCGGATCTCCTCAATATGCTTATCATCCGTACAGAAACAAAAGCTGGAAGTATCCGTATGATGCTCCACAATTCCCTTCACAATGGCATCCAGATTTCTCGCCGCACTGCCCTCACGGATCAGAACCTGCATCCCATTTCTCGCCTCAGCCATTGCATACTCATAATCCACGCACTCATGATCTGTATCAATGCCTCCCAGCACATACGCAGCCAGGTCACCCGATGCCAGAAACGGTGCATGGCCATCCTTCACTCTGTCCTGAAACAGACGCAGTTTCTCATGCATGGCAATACTTCCATTGATCACTGATGGCGCATCCATGACCTCACCAAGTCCCAGAATCCTCGGGTGATCCAGATAACCCTTCATCTTTCCCGCAGTCAGAGTACATCCATTATCATCCACATGCGTAGCC
>ERZ827156.3825-NODE-3825-length-12987-cov-2.841169_pt1 | contig 12987 bp, 5 predicted proteins | sample MGYA00519919_ERZ827156 | MGnify/ENA primary metagenome ERZ827156 (study PRJEB31778, sample SAMEA3449269) | human gut metagenome | biome: human gut; feature: human-associated habitat; material: faeces | place: United Kingdom | collected 2010/2012 ... | reverse complement strand
TTGGTATGGGCGCTGAAACGGAACGAGCCGGCCACATTCCGGATGAGCGGCACGATATCCGTTTGCATGATGTGCAACGGGATCGTTTCGTTACCCATCCGGCTGAAATCCAGCAATTGGTTGACCAGTCGCAGCAGCCGGTTGGAGTTGTAGGACAGAGTCGTTATCAGTTTATGCTCGTTGTCTTCGTTCAGCGCGCCATGCGCCAGCAGTTCGATGTTTCCGTTGATCAGGGTCAGCGGAGTCCGTAATTCGTGGGAGATGTTTCCGTAAAAGTCGATTTTCTGCTGGTTGATCTCCTGTTCGTGGAGTCGCTGTTTTTCGGAGAGGGCGAGCGCTTTTTTATTGTATTTCGTCCTGAAATACAGCTTGGTGACCGTAATAATGAAGGCCAGAACCAGCAGGATATACAGGGCGTAGGCCCAGCCCGTCAGCCATGGGGAAGCTTTTATCCGGATATCGATCCCGGTTTCCGGACTCCATTCCCCGTCCCCGTTCTGCACTTTGAGTTTGAACCGGTACTCTCCCGGCGGAACGTTCGCATAAGAGGCCCGCTTGTTGTTTCCCGCCTCTACCCAGTCTTTATCGAGACCGTCCAGTTTATACGCATAACGAAGTTTGTCCGAGTAATTGTCGTCGATGCCTGCGTAGTCGATACTGAATGAATTTTGCCAGTGGTTCAACGTGATCTTCCGCTCGTAAGCGATGCTTTTGCCGATCGGAGCGTGCTTGCCGCCCGGAGTGACGCTCCGGTTCTGAATCTTAATGTCTTCCAATACGACGGATGGATGGTATCCGTTTTGCTTGACGTCGTTCGGATTGAAACAGTCGGTTCCCAAATTTCCACCGATGTAGATCAGCCCGTCGGATGCGGTCAGCATCGCTCGTTCGAAAAACTGGGTGTTGTTCAGTCCGTCGGTTTCGTTGAAATTACGGAACCGTTTCGTTTTGGGATCGAACCGTGACAGCCCGTTGGAGGTGGCGAGCCAGATACGTCCGTTTCCGTCTTCGGTCAGGGCCAGGATGTCGTTGCTCGGAAGTCCCTCCGTGTAGGTGTACTTTGTGATTTTCCGTGTTTTCGGATCGTATTCGAGCAGCCCTTTGTTGTAGCTTCCGATCCATAGGGAGCCGTTTTCGGATCGGCGGATATCGGTACATGCGTTCAACGCGTGCATGTTGGCGAACTGACCCTCCGGGATCAACGGTTCCGGTTCGAAATCGCGGTGATCGATCGTGAAAACATTTTGCCCGTAGGCGGCGTAAACGATCTGATCGGCTTTATAGGGCTGGATCGTGGTGACCGTCACATTTTTTACGACCTGCGAAGGCTCGGCCGTCACATTTTGACCGAAAAAATAAAGTCCGGAGAATCCCCCCGCCCAGATATTGCCCGACAGATCCTGTCCGATCGCCGTGATCGGCCCGAAATTTTGCAGCGTCGTAATTTCCGAAAATCCGGACGCGTTGAGCTGTCCCACGATCAGGTTACGTCCCGTACTGATCCATATCCTGTTTTGAGAGTCGCAAAACAGGGCCCGTATCGAGTTGTTGCGGATTGAAGCCAATGCAGGATGGTTGTTCTTTGTGAGATTTTTTACGGAACCGTTTTTCGAATAGCAATAGAGTCCGTCGTATTTGGAGCCGAACCAGATCCGGCCGAACCTTTTGTCTTCGCAAACGACGGTTACCGATTTCCCGTTCAGTGTGACCGAAGATATTTCCGGATGGTTGAACGTATTTTCCGCGGCGTTGACTTTGACGATGCCCTGTTCGAAAGTCCCGAGCCATAGATTTCCCTGCTTGTCTTTCAATGCACAGGTGATGTCGTTGTTTTGATCGTTTTTTTCGCTTTTTACCGGGATGACGGCTATTTCGCCTGTACTGATGCAATATTTATATGCATAATGCGTTGATGTGATGATGTAATTATTCTTGTCTATCAGTTTAATGCTGTTTATTTTTGCGGCAGATAGCTCCGGGTGTTTCCGTATGGATGGCGGAACGGAGGTCAGTTTCCTTCCTTTGATACTGTAAGCGAGTATTCCCTGGTCGGTTCCTATCCATATCTGTGAATCGCCGAATTTGGACAGGCAGTTGATTTCGATATAATCCGGGAGCGTGTACAATTCTGCCGTCTGGTCGTCGATGTTGTATCTGCCGAGCGCCGATCCGGTAGAGTATCCGATCCATAGATTCTGTAAGTCGTCTATAAACAGGGTATGCGCCCGTTGGGAAGCCCGGTTGCCGAACGGGAGGGGCATCGGAGACAAAATGCCCGTCGTGCGGTTCATTTTGAGAATTCCGTTGCTGTAAGTCGCGATCCATAAATTACCGGTGGAATCTTCGGCGAGATCGGTTACGAAGTATTCGTCTTGTCCGTTACTGATGGTATAGGGTGTTATTTTGTCGATGGTTAGATCGTATTTACTTAATCCCCTGGATGTCGCTATCCATAGATTTCCCGTTTTGTCCAAATGCAACCTGTTGATCCGGCTGGATTGGATAGACGTTTCGGGAGCCGATTCGTCCCGGAATAATTGCGCGTATTCATAGCCGTTGTACCGGTCTACACCGCGGGCCGTCGCAATCCAGAGATACCCCAGGGAATCCTGACAGATATCCCGTATCTGAAGGTTTGAGATCCGGGGTGAAAAATGAAAATTTTGTTGGGCTTTTACATCCGTTTTTGACGTTATAAAAGCAAAAACGGACGTAAATAATAAAATGTATCTGCAATTCATCGTTGAAGGTTTCGGCAATTTCATATTCTTGATAGCACAAAAATAATCATTCTTTGATAATTTTTTCGTTTTTGTTTCAAAAAATATTTTATCCTTTTATATATTATTGTTAATAAGAGTTTTATGGATTATGCTTTTGACCAGAATTTAAATGAATATAGCCCGCATGGGTACAAGAATGAACAGTTTTTGAAAAAAATTGAAACAAATGAGTCTATTATTAGCTAATATTTGTAGAATTTCGTGCTATCGGAATTTTCTATAAAAATACGCGGGGAAAATTTGGTAAAACAAGAAAATTAAACCTAAATTTTTATCTATGAACAAAACATTACTTTACTTCAAGACATGGATGAAGGCAACAGGACGCAATCTGGTCAGTGCGAAGGTGCTGAGCCTGGTTGTTTTGTTGTCGGCAGTTCCATACGCGGCTTTCTCTGGCAATGGGAGCCTATCTGAAGTTTCGGAGTCTATGCAGGCTGGAACTCAGACTGTTTCAGGTACCGTTCAGGATCAGGATGGCACTCCCCTGATCGGTGTGACGGTTACTTCGAGTCCGTCGAACGGCGTGGTGACCGACGTGAACGGTAAGTTTACGATCAAAGTTCCCTCGGGAGCCGAGTTGACATTCAGCTATCTGGGCTATAAGACAGTGAAAGTGAAAGTTGGCGCTCGTACCACGATCAACGTGAAGATGGAAAGCGATTCTCAGCAGCTCGAAGAGCAAGTCGTGGTCGGTTACGGGACTCAGAAGAAAGTTTCCGTGGTTGCCTCCATATCGTCGGTTAACAGCAAGGAACTTCGTCAGAGTTCTTCGCCGAACTTGGCCAACGCGTTGGCCGGACGTCTGGCCGGTCTGACCTCGTTGCAGTCCGGTGGTTCTCAGCCGGGTTTCGACGATGCCGACCTGTATCTGCGTGGGGCTTCCACTACGAACGGTACGAGACCGCTGATCCTGATTGACGGTGTGCCTCGTGACAATATCCGTACGTTGGATGCAAACGAGGTCGCTACGGTTTCCGTGCTGAAGGACGCCGCGGCTACCGCCGTATACGGTGTGCGTGGCGCGAACGGTGTGATCCTGATCACGACCAAGCGTGGCGAAGTAGGACAGACTAAGTTGGATATCTCTTTCGACCAGAGTTTCCAGGCGTTCACGCGCGAGCCGGAAAGGGTTGATTCGTGGGAATTTATGACTTTGCGTAACGAAGCGAACCGGAACGACGGTATGAACGAAGAATATTCCGGAAAGATGATTTCCCGTTCGTTGAATCCGTTGATGGGGCTGGATCCGAACGATCCGGATTATGCATTGAAAGCGGCCAGAAGGCATTATATGTATCCTAACCACGACTGGTATCGTGAAATTTTCAAAAAATGGTCGCCTCAGAGTCGTGTGAACATCAATATCAGCGGCGGTACCGAAAAGCTGCAATATTTTGTAAATGCCAGCTATTTGCATCAGGGTGGTAACTTGCATACGGAACCGAAAAGCAAGCTCGGCTACGATCCTCAGGCAAGGATGACCCGTTACAGCTTCCGTTCGAACTTGGACTATAACATCACGAAGAACTTCAAGGCTTTCCTGAATTTGGGTAGCTACATTGAAAAAGTGGGCATGCCCGGTACTACGACTTACGGCGGAGACAATAAATGGATGATCCGTGACCTTATCCACTGTACGGTAGGTATGAAGCCGATGACCGTAGGTCCTACCACTCCCGATGCGTCTCTGGGCTACGATGTAATTCCGGATAAAGTGATCCGTCCGGTCGAAACCGACCGTTCGCCTTTCGAATCCGTAAACCGTAAAGGTTACTGGGATGAAACCAGAACGAACCTGAATGCGTCTATCGGAGGCGAGTGGAATATGACCTTTATCACCAAAGGTTTGTCTTTGAAAGGTATGGCTTCGTTCGATGCCGTAGCCAATACGATTCTGGGCGGCGACATTACGGAAATGTCTTTCGCAACTTCGGTTGATGAAGATAACGACCAGATCTATTTTGCGGCCGACCGCGAATTGAACGGTACGTTGAGCCTGAGCAAGAGCGGTTATACCAATTATACGGTCAACCTGCAGGGATCGTTGAATTATAGCAGAACTTTTGGCAAGCACGACGTAGGCGCCATGATTTTGGTACAGCGTGATTTTTGGGAAACCAACGGCGCTCCGCTTAACATGCCTTATAATATGATGGGTATGGCTGCCCGCGTTACTTACGGCTTCGATAACCGTTATCTGTTAGACGCCAATATGGGTTACAACGGTTCCGAGCAGTTCTCTCCGAAAAATCGGTTCGGTTTCTTCCCCTCTTTTGCAGTGGGTTGGGTTGTTTCCAATGAAAATTTCCTGAAAGGCAATAAAGTCATCACCAATTTGAAGTTGAGAGCTTCTTACGGTAAAGTAGGTAGCGATAAGATCGGAGACAACCGTTTCCTTTATTTGAGCAATCATACTTATTCTTCAAGTGGCGGCGTTGCCGTCGGCGGTTACGGTACGATCTATGAGAATCGTCCGGGTAACTACAACCTGCAGTGGGAGGTTTCCAAGAAACAGAACTACGGTATCGATCTCCAGTTGTGGAGCGATTGGTCGATTACTTTCGACTACTTTATCGAACACCGTTCGAAGATCCTGAAGACCCAGGGAATGGCTCCGCAGTTTGCGGGTGTGCCCCAGTGGCCTTACTTGAACCTCGGCGTGGTGGATAACTCGGGTTATGAACTCGAAATTAACTACAACAAGTCTTTCAACAAGGATCTGTTCCTCTCTGTAAAGGGTAATTTCAGTTATAACCACAATAAAGTGAAATTCTGGGATGAAGTGCCTTATGCGGACGGTTATTATTACAAGTACCGTACTACGGGGCAGTCGCTCGATCAGACTTTCGGTTACAAGATCGACTGGAGCAACGGCAACGGGTATTTCAATACTCAGGAAGAATTGGACAAGTATACGGAAGGATATGTAGACGAGAACGGCGTCGAACACAAGGGAATTACTTACAACCTTTCTACGGCTCCCCAGTTGGGCGACTTCAAGTACATCGACCAGAACGGGGACGGAATCATCGACGAAAAAGACCGGGTGCCCATCGGTTACACGAAAGTGCCGCGCGTATCTTACGGTCTCAACGTTTCTCTTAATTACAAATGGTTCGACTTTACGGTCTTCCTTCAGGGGGTAGGTAAATATTCGAGCTATTACAGCGGTCAGGGTGTGTACGAGAACATCTATCAGGGTACTTTCTTCAAGTATCACAAAACCGCTTGGACCGCCGAACGTTATGCTGCCGGGCAGAAGATCACTTATCCGAGATTGTCTACCGGAGAAACCTGCTCGAAGATCCAAAATGATTTCTTCGTAATGGACCGTGCTTTTATCCGTCTTAAAGCAATCGAATTGGGTTATACTTTGCCGTCGAATGCTCTGCGTGCAATCGGTATTAATAAATTGAGAGTGTATTTCCGCGGTGATAACCTGGTTACGTGGGATCGTCTGAGAACAAGTACGACAGACCCCGAACAAACGGACCAGATCGGTTATCCTATCGTGAAGACGTTCAACTTTGGATTTAACGTAACATTCTAAGCTACTAAAATTCTCATTATGAAAGTGAAATATATATTTTTATCAGCTATAGCGTCGGTCGTTGCATTGAGTTCGTGCTCGGACGCTTTGGATATGGCTCCGGCTGGTTACATCGACATGTCCACGATATGGAAGGATAACGATAGAGTCGGGGCTTACCTGAATGCTATTTACAGTGGAAGTTATGTTACAGACAAAGGAATCGGACAGTGGTATTTTACTACCAATACTCCGGTTGCCATGTCGGATGATGCGTGGGATGCGGACGCAGAAGTAGAAACGGGATTATATTCGGCTCAGGCTTATAATGGAGTGGCTTCGGCCAGCAACCATCCGTTGTTAAGAAGCGGTAATATCAGTTGGGGCAATCTGTATGAAGGCGTGCGTAAATGCAATATCTTTTTGACTCATATCGATTCGGCAACGGTTACCGAAGAGAAGAACCGCGCCCGTTGGAAAGCCGAGGCTTATTTGTTGCGGGCTTATTTCTATGCGGAATTGATTCGTTATTTCGGTTCGATGGCTCCGCTTATAAAGACTGCCACTGCTTATACGGATGATTTTGAACAATATGCGATTAAATCTACTTACCGTGAGTTGGTCGAGTCTATCATTGCCGATTGCGATTCGGCGCTGGCGGAACCGGCAGTTCCTTGGAGAATTACTACCGGCGGAGAATCGAACCGGGTAACGAAAGCGTTGGCTTGCGCTCTTAAGTCCCGTTATTCGCTTTATGCCGCCAGCCCGCTGAACGCGACGAATGCGCTGGATGCGATGACTTGGGAAGAGGCCTATCAGATCAATAAGGAAGCGTTGGCTAGTTTGCGTGAGAACAGCTATGAACTTTATAAAACGTGCAAGAATCCGTCCGAATACGATGTATTCGCTACCAAAGGGCAGGTGAAATGGAAAAAAGGTTCCGACGCTGCGGCGGCAATGCATGAATATTTCTGTTCAACATTGAGTTATGATGCGAATCCGAACGATAAGGAGACGATTTGGCAAGATCGTGGCGCCCGCGGTGATATGTGGTTTATCAACGGAATCGGTTTCCAGGGATATTATAAGTGCGGATTGACGCCGACGCAGGAACTGGTCGATCAGTATGAAAATGTAAAATACAACAGCAGTACTGCCTTGGAAAGTTATCCGGTTGTCGATTTGGCGTTGCCTTACCGGGATAATACGCATTTGAAACCGAATTTTAATCCTGAAAATACGATTTTCGATCAGGTTTCGAATCCTTATGGGGACAGGGATCCGCGTTTCTACGTAACGGTCGTTTACAATGAGTGTGTTCGTACCGCCTTCTGGAAAAACGAAGAGATCGACGGTCGTTCGGGAGTTCATTATGTCGGAAATGCCATCCGTTCCAAAACGATCTGGACGAATAAGGAAGACGATTACACCGGTATCCATAGCAGTCGTCGTCAGAGAACGCGTACCGGTTACTATCTCAATAAATACTTGAAGCCGTCCGAAGGAGAGAACGCAGGCGGTAGTGTAAAGTATAAAATTTTCCGTTTGGCCGAAATTATTCTGAATACTGCCGAATGCGCTATTAATGCCGGTCATATCCAGGAAGGTATGACGTTGGTCAATGAAATCAGAGACCGCGCGGGGATGCCGGCTTGGCCGACAAGTCTTACGCAGGACGAAGCTCTGTTGTATCTGAAACATGAACGCCGTGTCGAAATGGCGATGGAGGATACCCGTTTGGACGATATGCGTCGTTGGCAGAGGCCCGACGGAGATATGTCGGATTATCAGTGGCCGACGGCTATGGAGATTTCATGGTTGGGCGATGATAAGGAAGGTAAGCCGATGTATACTTACACTCGTAAGCATATTCGGAACTCTCCCCGCCGTTGTTATTCCAATAAGTGGTTGTGGGTGCCCATTCCGTTGAGCGATCAGAATCGGTTGGAAACTTTGACCGGACATGCATGGCAAAATCCCGGATGGTAGTATTTACGGGTTGTGTAAACGATTAAATGATAAATAATATGAGACATAAAGTAAATATTAAAATAGCGCTGTTGCTCACATGCATGTTTTTGAGTGCATTCGGGGCTAAAATCAGTGCGCAGTCGTCAACCGTCTATACCATCAAGGGTGTCGTAACGGACGAGTTTGGCAAGCCGCTGTCCGGAGTGGTCGTTAATTCCGAGACGGGAAAGAACGGAACTTCGACAGATATTGAAGGCTCCTATATGCTGACAGTGGACGATGGGAGTAAGGATATCGTTTTTTCTTATCTCGGTTATAAAGATAAGAAGGTGGCCATCGCAGAGAAGGAAACAATCGATGCGAAATTGGAACCCGACGCTTTGAAAAGCGATGAGATTATCGACATGGGTTTCGTTCAGCAACGGCGGGGAGCAATCTCCGGAGCTGTTAGTTCCGTGAAAGGAACTCCGATAGAAGCCGCTCCCGTTTCGAGTTTCGGTGCTGCTATGAACGGTTTTGTGACCAACTTGATGGTACGGCAGAACAATTATGTGCTTGGTAATGAAACGGTCAGTATGTTGATCCGCGGCGCTTCGAATCCGCAGAATGGGTGGCAGACCCCGTTGATTATGATCGATGGCGTGATGTCTTCTTATAATAGTAACGATGTTTTGCGCTATCTGACTGCAAAAGAGGTCGAATCGATTACTTTGTTGAAAGATGCTTCTACGCAGGCTTTGTACGGGGTTAAGGGAAATGCCGGCGTGCTCGTGATTACGACGAAACGAGGAAAGAAAGGGCCGGTTCGGATCGATGTTTCTTATGATCAGTCTGTACAGCAACCGACGATCTCTCCGAGGTTTTACCATTCTTGGGAGTATGCTACGTTTAAAAATGAAGCTACCTATAACGATAACCCGAGTCTGGGTAAAACGCCTGTTTATTCGCCTGTCGATATCGCCAATTATATCTCCGGAGAAAACAGGGAGTTGTATCCGGATAACAACTGGCGCGATATGTTCTATAAGAAGTTGACCACCATGTCCCGGGCCAATATAAACGTTACCGGTGGTTCGGATAAGTTTACCTATTTCACTCAGGTGAATTTCATGCACCAGGGAGGTCAGTTTAAGACGACTAATGAACGTTATAAGTCAGGATTCAATACCAACTGGTTCAATTACCGTACGAACGTGGATATCAAGGTGAACAAATACCTAAGTTCATACCTGCGGTTGAGCGGTAACGTAAGACGCGACCGCGCTCCCGGAAGCGATGCCTTTTATAACGCGCAGCAGGGATTATATGAAGATATGTATTGGCGCGGAGCGAATATTTACGGTCCTTTGACGCCTGCCGTATATGATCAGGCGACCGGAGAGATGTTGGATCCGGGAGGAAAGTTGGTCGTTGAAGAGAAGAATACTTATTCGATTTACGGAGTGTTGAACCGGATGGGTTATAATAAGGCTACTTCCGTGAACATCAATTCCCAGTTCGGATTGGATCTGGATCTGAGTTTCGTGACCAAAGGGTTGAAATTAGGCGGATATATCGCTTACCAGACTTATGGTTACAATTCTCTTACCGCTATTCAGAGCAATGAACTTGTTAAGAGGAAAACGACCGACGATCCGTCCGTACTCGCTTTCGAAACGATCGGTACGACGAAAGATTCCGAACTGAGTTACGGGAAAGGTTATTCTTCTTACTATCATTTGGATTATCGGGCTTATTTGGATTATCAGCGTACTTTTGGAAAACATAATGTACAGGCTACCGCTTTTATTTATTACCAGAACCTGTCTAAGGCGGATATGGGGTCTTCCAATAATGTTTTGCCTTTCAATACGGTGTTGTCCGGCGTCGAGGCTGCCTATGGTTATGACAACCGTTATTTCGTAAAAGTCGATCTGGGTTATTCTGCGACCGAGCAGTTCGCTCCCGATCGCCGTTGGATCGCTACGCCCGCTATTTCCGGCGCGTGGAATCTGGCGAACGAACATTTTATGAAAAATGTGAAATGGCTGAACGAGTTTAAAATCCGTGCTTCTTACGGACGTACTGCCGAGGACGATTTGCAGAACGGACGTCATGGTTACTTGGATGAGAACCAGTTTGGTACTGGCGGTTCGGTTCCCGTGTTGGCTTATTCTACATGGGAAAATAAAAAGGGATATGCTTTGCTTCAGGCACAAACGATGCTCAAACAAAATTACGGTATCGACGTAGGATTGTTCAACGGGTTTACGTTCTCTTTCGACTATTTCAAAGAACGGATGGATAATATGCTGATCCATGCGACCTCGACGATTCCGAGTTATCAGGGTATTCCCATCAACAATTATCCTGCTACGCAAGTCGGTGTTTACGAGAACAAAGGTTATGATCTGTCGGCTAACTACTACAAACGGATCAATGCGGACTGGAGTTTTAACGTAGGCGGTTGGGTTAGCTATGCCCGTAATAAGGTTATTTACAAAGACGAAACCGAACTGGGTGAAAGCTATTCTTACAGACGTAAAGAGGAAGGATTCCCGCTCGGAACTTCTTTCGGATTGATGGTTGATTATAGCAACGGTAATGGTTATTTCAATTCGCAGGAAGAAATCGATCGTTACGAATGTACTTACGGATGGAACATGCCTTCTCCCAGGGTCGGCGATTTGATCTTCAAGGATATAAACGGAGACTATATCATCGATGAGAAAGATCAGGTTCCTTTCGGATACGGTGGCATACCGCAGGTATTCTACGCTTTCAATGGCGGATTCAAATACAAGAATCTGGAGTTTAGCTTCCTTTTCCAGGGCGTAGCCAGAACGGGGGGATTCGAAAGCAGTACATGGCATCTTAACTACGAAGGGATCTATACCCGGTTGCATGAAGGCGCTTGGACGCCTGAAAGGTATGCCGCAGGGAAAGAGATTACGGCTCCGGCTTTGTCCAATAGTCAGACCTCGAGCGATATGCGTAATAATTCCTATAACTGGAACGACCGGGCATTCCTTCGGTTGAAGAATGTGGAGATCGCTTATACATTGCCGTTGAATGTATCGAAGAAGATTTCTGCGGATAAAATTCGGTTCTCGCTTAGCGGACAGAACCTGGTTACCTGGGGCCGCATGAAAAACAAGGATATTGAACCGGAATACGGCGGTTTGTATACCATTCCTGCCTACCGTGTTTATAACGTAGGTGTCAGCGTTCTTTTCTAACCAGTAAAAGTTCTTTTAACGAGTAAAAAAAAATTGTATGAAAAAACATATATATCTTCTTTTTGCAGCATTTGTTGCCGGAGGGCTTTCCTCTTGCAACGATGCACTCGATCTGCCGGATGACGGACGTATCAGTTACGAGAGTATCTGGTCGGATCGGAACAGAACGATCGGTTATTTGAATACTTGCTATAATTACGTTTCCGGTCCGAGCTTTGGAGTGATATCTTATACGGACGATGCGCAGGACGCATATGATTACATGGCGAATTCCGGAGTTACTTACTGGTACTCTGGTTTGGTCAGTGCGACTTCATGGCCGCTGGGAGGATCTTGGAGTAATGCATTTGTCGGGATCCGTTATTGTAACGTTTTTATTCAGGCATTGCCGAATGCGACCGCCTATGCCCAGGAGGAGGAAAAGAAAGGTTGGATCGCTCAAGCCCAGGCATTACGCGCTTATTATTATTTGACGCTGATCAGGGAGTATGGCGGCGTTCCGTTGATTACGGAGCCTTATTCTTATGATCACGATTTTTCTTCCGACAGGCGTGCTAAAGTTTGGGAAATCGTTAAGCAGATTCTACAGGATACCGATGATGCTCTTGCAGCTCCGGGAGCCGAGGATATGTCTTATACGAGTAAAGGATTCCGTTGGGTATTGGGCTCGAACTATGCCAATATGATGCACCGCGCATTAGCCTATGCGATCCGTTCGGAAGCGATTATGCTGGCCGTAAGTCCGCTCCACGCTAATGAAGAAGGAAATCCTTATACTTGGGAAGATGCCGCTAGAATTACGAAGGAAGCGACCAATGTCTGGCTCACGATTATTCTTTGTTTACCCGTCTGCCGGTCGTCCAGACCGATTCGAAGGGCGCCTATGATTATTATTTCTTCACTCCGTACGATTATGACCGTACGAGTGATAAGGAAACGATTTATGGAGTTGCCGGTATTTCGGTTTGGAATTATTACGGTCTTCCGACTAATTCCAGGCAGTCTTCTGCCGGAATCAGTCCGACTCAGGAGTTGATTGACTCTTATGAAACGGCCGATGGACACCCGATTCTTAAGAAAACTGGGGATGGCAAATATTATAAAGATGACTCTCATTTGCAACCGAACTTCAATGAAGCTGCCGGATACGACGATCAGAATCCTTATGAGAACCGCGATCCCCGTTTCTATCAATCCGTTTATTTCAATGGGGCACAGCGTCATTGGGACGATCCGGACGAACTTGTGAAGATTTATGACAATGCGCCGAGAGACAGTTCCTGCGCAATTGATAAAACGACCATTCGGAATACGAGAACGGGTTATTACATGAGAAAGTACGACAAACATACTTCATCTTATGAAACACCTGTTACCGGATATGTACGGAGATTCCGGTTAGCAGAGCTTTATCTGAACTTCGCAGAAGCGGCCAATGAAGCTTATGGCCCGACTCAGCAGGTAGAAGGATATAGCGGGCAGG